>Ga0315336_1000346_pt1 | contig 145153 bp, 139 predicted proteins | sample ASW5metaG_FD_204512 | JGI IMG/M metagenome (GOLD analysis project Ga0315336, IMG submission 204512) | Ammonia-oxidizing marine archaeal communities from Monterey Bay, California, United States - ASW #5 | ecosystem: Environmental > Aquatic > Marine > Intertidal zone | place: USA: California... | reverse complement strand
CGGTTTCCGTAACGACACCGACACCCGTTTGCCCATTCATGGTCAACACGGCCGTATCCGTGCTGTCCGCAAAAGCGGAAATTGTGCCGAAAGAAATCGGAGTGGTTTCAGTCATTGTGAACGCATTATCCACGGTGACTGACACGGTGTAATTCTCTGTATTTGTGGCTGTAATGGCCATGGCCTGGCTAGCGCCAAACACCATAGCGACCGCCATGGCACCGCCAACGGCAGTGGTCCAAACGCGACCCTGCTTAAAATTGCTCATCGTAAGACTCATCCTAATTCTCCCCAAGTTAAAACCGATCCGCGCTAAGGGTGCCAACCGACACCCTGCAAATCTCTCAAAAAGCCTAAACGAGACTTCTTCAGAAATTGCGCAAAAATAAGGTCAACTAGTGGAGAATCGTTCTAAATCTCCCCAAGCACTAATTGGCTCCAGCTTACGCGCCGTTTCGGCACTTCACCGGACACTCGACAAACACACAGATTCGAAAATTGGCGCGAATGAGGTAGGTTGCCTACCGGCCATTAGGCACTACGCCATCTCATTAGTCAACAGGATAAGGGCAACTTTTTACTCCTGTGTCATACATATGGGACCGGAGGGTCCCTGGACCCGCTGACGCCGAGCCATAGCGACCTCAAGAACCTGAATGTTGCGCGCATTGTTTTGTATGTTCAGCGGTTTGTCATGGATCAGAGAGGTCGGTGAGTTTGTTAGATCTTTGGCACGGGCAAGTGCTGCGGCCGCCTGTTCCAAGTTATCCACGCGCAGCGCGTATGCTGCCTCAGCGATAGCAGGATTGATCATGGTGCGCCCAAACAAGCGAGTGTAAAGGGTCACCAGGTCTTGGAGCTCACCGCACCGTACTTCGCCGTCAGGGGCCAGAAGCAAAAATTTTATCCGGAAATCGAGAATGAGGTGGTTATGGGGAACGGCAGAAACCCCAAGCAAATATGCTTGCTCGACCGTGTCACGAACCAAAACCAAGCCGTTAAATTCAGCGGCGACCATCATTTCCGGAAACAACAGAGCCCGAATATTAGGTGAGGTATCGCTGATTGCCAGCGCTGTTTTCAGACCCTCCACAGCACCAAGATAGTCGCCCAATCTGTGGTAGGCGATTACTTGTTGAAGCTCAAATTCGGCCCGGAAATTGTCGGTTGATCGCCATCCAAGGCCCACCGCCACAAGGATCGCCGCCGCCGCAATCCCAGTCCTCAATTGCCCGGAAATCGGCGCACCAAGGGCTGGCAATTGCGCCCGTTGCGAAACGATGGCAGCCAACACAACGGTGGCAACGGCTGCTGTCGCTGGATTTTGAAACGGGAACCCAACCAAGGCGACGGCCAACATTGCAGCAAACCCGGCACCGTACCAAATGACCGGATCGTTCCGATCCAATCGCGCCATACCCCGCATGACCGCCACAATGATGGCGATGCACAGGACCACTCCGACGATGCCAAGCTCCACCCAAATCTGAAGATAATCATTGTGAACGTGGGCGTTCACAAGCCCAAATATGCCGAGTTCGAAGGGCGCGCCAAGAATTCCAAAATCATTGAGATAGAACTCTCTATAATTTGGGAAGGAGTGCAAATAGCCGCCAGGGCCCCATCCCAGGAGGGGATGATCCAAGGCCATGCCCACTGAGCTGATCCAGTTCTGGAGCCGAGCCAGGACTGCCGGTGCGACCCCGGTGAGTTGGTCAACCCCACGACCCAAAACATAGGCAATGACGGCGCCGACACTGGCCACGGCAATGGCGGTGGCTGCCCAAAACTGCCACTTCCGTGCAAACAAATAGGTCAAATAGAGACCCACCCCCACCGCGCCCACGAACTGGAGATCAGATCCAAGATTGACCACAAGCTGCGAGGCGAAAACAAAAAGATCAACAGCCCCCGCCAATGTGGCGACGCGGGTCAGCGCCCGCAACCACACCGGCCCGACCTTCCAAAAGGCCAGGGCCAGCGGCAGCAAGACGACCTTGAACTCTGCATGGAAGTTTTGATTGCCAAAGCCCCGGTTTGTTTCCATGCCCCCAGAGATGAAGGGCAGAACCATCGACCCCACAAGCCCCACAAGCACCAACCCATGGACGAGGCCGTTGATCGTGCGCGCCTCAAGCAGTCGCAAAGTGCCATAAAGGGCAAACAAAAATACCCCAAAGAGGACGATCATTGCGCCATGGTTTGGGTCGGGAGCCCAGGCCAAGGACACCACCATCCAGACCAGCAAAAGCGCTAAAAATATGTCAATTTTGGTGATTTTCAGGGGCGCGGTTTCAATGCGCTTTATGGCAATTAGTCCAGCGATCAGCACCAAAACAATGGAAAGCGCCAGCCATTTTGTTTCATCAAAGTTCTTGATCAGAGCCTGGACGCCACCGATTTCAATCCACCGAAAGGTGAAACTTAGAGCCGCCAATCCGAGCAGTCCGCCCAAGGCAATGGCAAAATAATTGATGGAAAGTGGCGATCGGTCGGCTGCTGCAGTCTGCGCCGGTGAGGAAGGCTGAGAGGGTGTCGCGATCATCGCAACACACTACCTGCCCGAGGGGGGCAAGGGCTAATAGGAAACTTGGACGGTATAGATCCCGCTGTAATTACCATCTGCGTATGTCCCGCCGGTGGCATCCGTAGAAAGCGCGCCGCCCAATTTGAACACAATGTCGCCGGCGCCGTCCGTGGTAAAGTTATACCCCGCCCCAAAGACATTCATAATGGCTGAGAATGTCGCGCCACCATTGATCGTGTTGTGGGCCACGGTCGTCGGGTTTGTGGTGATGGACACAGACATTAGCGTATTTGGCGGGCCAGCAATGACGCTCACGTCTCCTGCCACACCCTCTTCGATCAAAACAATCTGGGCATATGTTCCGTTTGTCACGGAATTGAGGCCGGTTTCCCCATCAATGGTCAGGGTCGCTTGATCAGTGGGGCTGGCCAAGGCGCTGATGCGGCCAAAAGCAATGCCCAAGCTCCCCAACGAGAACGAGTTCTTGATTGTTACGCTGACGGAATAATTTCCCGTTTCGGTAAGCGCTCCGGCCCAGGCCACATCGCTAGACGCAAATGGGGCCACCGTTGCAATGGCGAATCCGATCGCCAAAATCCATTTCGGGTAACGTTTGGAGGCAGCGCTACAGAAAGCGCGGCAAAGCTTCAGCCAGTGCCCAATCACATCGAACTCCGATGATCGCGCTTGCTGGCTTCTGCCCGCTTACGACATTAATTAACTATCCTGCATTTTGCCGATGGCAAAAGGTCCCGAAAAATTTTGGGAAATACGAACTAATTAAATTCTTATGTAAATAAAGTTAAAACTTTAGAGATCTGCGAGGATTTCCCTAGCCTCTTTTTCCAGCACTTCTGCGTCTTCTTGGCGTTCCCAGCTGCGCAGTAAAATGGCGTAATTCCTCAAGGTTTGGGCCACAACCGGGTGGTCGTTCCCCAAAGCCACTCGGCGAATCTCCAAGGATCGCAAATACAGTGGCTCTGCCTCTTCGAAACGCCCTACCAGGTAGTATAAACCGGCCAAATTATTGTAGCTGGTGGCCACTTCCCGGTGGTCCAGGCCGTACACATCTTCCCAAATACCCCGGGACCGAACATAGTACTCTTCGGCGGTTATAAATCGTTTTTGCGCGTGAAAAATGACCGCCAAATTGTTCAGAGTTTGCGCTACCATGGGGTGATCGGCGCCTAATTGTTCTTCGCGGATGGCAAGGGCGCGCACCAGCAAGGGCTCAGCAAAATCCAGCCACCCCAGCTGTTGGTAGACCGCCGCCAGATTGTGGGTGTGCGTTGCCGTGATCACATGGTTCGCGCCGAATTCCTCTTCCGCCAGGTGTGCCGCTTCTTCGGCAAACGGCAAGGCGCCCAGAAGCTCGCCATTTTTGTAAAAAGCCAAACTTTGATTGGCGGCATCCAGCAGCTGGGGCGTTTGCGCCACAGCCACGCCTGACCATAACGCTAGCGTAACAAAACCAGCTATGACACGAAGAGCTGCGCTCACAATCGAATTCCTTTGGATTGACCTAGACCCTACTAAACAAATGGTTAAAAGAAACATTTGTAGGAATAGCGTAAAAATCAATGCAAGATCGCTGCCAACAAGCGTTTCCATCCTTGCCTCGGCTCAGCATCGCCTTGGCGGCCCTGGCGGCAATTTCTCGACGAAAACTCGAGGTCGCCAGAAAAAAGGTATGACGAACGAACACAATGGGCAAAAAGATTGGTAGCGGGGGGCGGACTCGAACCGCCGACACGCGGATTATGATTCCGCTGCTCTGACCAACTGAGCTACCCCGCCAGACCGGCGCATATAGAGATCAGCGCTGGGCCCCAAGTCAAGCGGGCTGAGCCTCCAGGTGTTCGATTTCTTCATCGTCAGTGCCGATCTGGCTGGGGGTGATCCAGCCACCGCCCAGGACCCGGGTGCCACGATAAACGACGCAGGCCTGTCCTGGGGCGACCCCGTATTCCGGCTGATCCAGTTCCACCCAGGCGCCGCCGTCGCCGGTAGCGGTGAAGGTGCCACGGACCGGGGGCCGGGTGGAGCGGACTTTGACTTCCCCACGGATTGGCCCGGTGGGGGCGTCCACCGTCAGCCAATTCACGTCGCGCACATGAAATTTGGTCACGGCCAAGGCTTCGTTGTCGCCAACGATGACGCGGTGTCCCTCAGGCTCCAGGCGCACAACATACAGCGGCGCGCCGCCGCCCAAACCCAGGCCACGGCGTTGGCCCACCGTGTAATGGATGATTCCTTTGTGGCGACCCAGCACCCGACCGTCCACGTGAACAATGTCGCCCGGCACGGCGGCTTCGGGCATCAAGCGTTCGATCGTGCGGGCGTAATCGCCATCTGGGACAAAGCAAATGTCCTGGCTATCGGGCTTGGCGGCAACTTTCAGGCCGAACCGATCCGCGATTTCCCGGGTTTCAGTCTTATCCAGATCGCCCAATGGGAACCGTAAAAAGCTCAGCTGTTCCCGGGTGGTAGCGAACAAAAAATAGCTTTGGTCGCGGCTGGGATCAGCCCCCTGGTGAAGTTCTGGGCCCTCATCCCCGTCCACCCGGCGCACGTAATGACCGGTGGCCAAAAAATCGGCGCCCAGGTCCTTCGCCGCTGCCAGTAAATCGCGGAACTTAACCGTTTGATTGCAGCGCACGCATGGAATGGGTGTTTCCCCCGCCGCATAGGTCTCGACAAAATCGTCGATGACGGACTCGCGGAACTTGGTTTCGTAGTCCAGAACGTAATGGGGGACGGCCAAATCCTGTGCCACCCTTCGGGCATCGGAAATGTCTTGGCCGGCGCAACACGACCCAACCCTGGCCTTGGTCGCCCCGTCGTCATACAGCTGGAGAGTGACGCCGATGACCTCGAACCCCTGGTCGGCCATCAACGCCGCCGTCACCGACGAATCCACACCGCCGGACATGGCGACCACAGCTCGGGTCTCGGTTTTTTTAGACATGGCGGGAATATAAGCAAGCCAAGCGCTAGCGCAAGCCGACCGTCATTTTCCCAGGTACTTGAACCAGTCTTCGGTGGCCGAGGCGATCTTGCCGGGAGTCCACACCGGCGCATCCCGCCAATACTCAATATTTTCCAGCATTATCGCGACGCCTGCTTCAATGCCCACTTTTGGTGCCCAGCCCAAGGCTTGGGAAATTTGGGTCATGTCGGCAAAAGTACAATCGGGCTCGCCCGGGCGTTTGGGAATGTTGATGCTTTGCTTGGCCCCTAACAATTTCACCAGTCGATTGACGCTGACCGGTGCGCCGGATCCGACGTTGAAAACCTGGTCCCGCAGATTGCTTGCAGCCGTTGTCACCAGGGCATCCACAACGTCAGATACGAATGTGAAATCTCTTGTCTGTTCACCGTCGCCGACAATGGTCAGGGGCTCGTCCGCCAGTATCTGGGCCAGGAATACCCCGAAAACCGCGCCATAGGTTCCCGACGTTCTGGCCCGGGGACCATACACATTGAAGAACCGCAACACCATGACTGGCAGGTCATAGATTTTACCCCAATGGAGCACCAATTCCTCGCCCATGTGTTTGGTCAGGGCGTAGGGGAATTGCGGGCGGATCGGCGCGTCTTCCGCGGTCGGGTAAATGTCGGGAATGCCATAGCAGGTGGACGACGCCACATAGGTCACCCGCCTAACCCCCGCCCGTTTTGCGGCTTCCAACACGTTGAATGTGCCGTCCACATTGGTGGTGAAATACTCTTTGGGCTCGACAATGGACGGCACGATGTCGGCCCGGGCTGCCAGGTGGAACACCCGATCGCCCCCCTGGAATACTGGCTCCAACGCCTCGGCATCGCGAATGTCAGCCTCGACCACCTGGACCTCTGGATTGCCATCGTGGTGAGCTAGATTGCGGCGGCTGCCGACGACAAAATTGTCCACCACACGCACCGATCGGCCGTCGGCCACCAAGCGATCCACCAAGTGGCTGCCGATAAATCCGCCGCCGCCGGTGACTATGTCCATTTGATCAACTCCATGAAGCGTCCACGCACCCGCACTTTAGGTCCCTACGCACAGCCGTAACAACATCGGCGCACAAGCCCACACAAACGACAAGAACGCGCCAACCCAGGCGATAGCAGCCAAGGCCAGCGTCATCGTCCCGATCGCGCCGATGGTCAAGGCGTGGTTGGAGGCTGCTGGCGGCAAATCAATCAGCCCGAATTTCGCTGGCAATCGTTTCACGCCGCGATGCGCTAGCCAGTTACGGGTGAAATTGAACACTACGCGGCCGCCGATAAGGGTTAGAAGCGCCACCAGTCCGGCGATGTCCAGGCGCTGGCCGACCGCGCCAATCTGGGTCACGCCCATATTCAGGGCGTGATCGAGGGCGTTCGCCACGACCAGCAGCGCAGGGCGGCGATGGCCGGAAGGTTGCGCCAGTTCTTGCCGGCAACGATCTCCCGCAAAGTCACTGCCACCAGCGCCGCCAGACCCCATCCCCGCAACAGCAGGCGACCAGTCCAATTCGGCACGGTGGTCAGCAAAAACCCGGCGACCACCGTCGTCGCGTAGCCAAACAGCAATTCGTGGGCGTGCCAATTTCCTGGAGCCATGGTGGTTGGCAGGTCGAGCCAGCCAAAAATTGCGGCGATTGAGTTCGGCAACCCCACCGCCGCCCACAAACCCACAAGCAGAAAAAAGGGCCGGGACCCGTACGAAAAAAGCGCCACCTGTTGGCTTTCTCAATGAACGACGAAAAGGCCCGCCAGCCATTTCGCGGCCGGCACTGGCGTACATGTAGGAAATCACCGCGGGAGTCCAGACGCCATGGGCCGGACAAAGGGGGCCGTGGCTTGAAGACCTTAGATGAAGTCCATCAAGGTCAAGCGGCTGAGCTGAGCCAACATACGAAAGGATGCTTCCAAGGCAGCTTCGTCTTGGGCCAACCGAGAAATAGCGATTCCCATGTCGGCATCTTCAATGTCCGCCGTAAACTTGGCCATGAAGAACTTGTCACGTTCCAACCGGTTCTGGGTGTCCTCCAAGGTCCGCATGTTCACGCCATTGGTGGCTCGCACCGAATCGATATCTTCAATAACGGCATTCAACCTGTTGATCTCGCCGATCAAGAAGTCCCGCTGATCCTCATTCATCGGCGCGGTAAACGGACCGCTCGTGGCGAACGTAAAATTTTCGGTGCCATTGTCGAAACGCATCAGGCGACGGAAACCTTCCATCAGTTCGTCTGCGACGTCTTCCGCCAAGATGCCATAGGTCAGAGTGAGCGCTGAATCCAATTGGGCCTGCTGCTTAATACTGTTGTTGGTAAACGCTGTGGTTGTATTGGTGGTGATGTCCTGGGTCAGCGCCGCCAGACCGGCAGAAGTTTGCACAGTGGTGACCACAGGCTGTGTATCGGTGCGACTGCCGGCAAAAATGAACCGTCCATTATCCTTGGCTCCCAATAAACTGACCGTCGTATCGAAATATCCGTCGATTTTGTTTCGGTAGGCAATGCCAGTATTGCTGTTAATGGCGGAAATGGTGTCGTCGCGCAAACCTTGGGCAATGTCGCGCAACGACGTGAGATTCAGATCGTACAATTCCAGACGGCGCGACACTTCGTTGTTGTCTTTGATGTAACCCCCTACACCAGACAACAGAGATTTCGCGCTAGACAAAGTGGTGACGTCCCGAGCAATGCCCTTGTAATCTCGGGATTTGATTCCGCTGGATAATTTGCGCTCGCCCTCAAACACTCGGAGTTCGTTTTGCAGCACGTTCTGCAAAAGCATTTGAGCTTGGCCATAGGTTGCAATTCGCGTCATGGGGAATCCTCGTTAAACAACTCTCAACAGGTCGTCGAACATTTCTTGGACCGTTGCGATAATGCGGGCGGCTGCCGAAAAGCCATTTTGAAACAAAATCATATTGGCCATTTCTTCGTCGATATTGACTCCGGACAAATCCGAAACCCGCGCTTTAATTTCTTCCTCGTAGGCGGTGCGATCCTTTCCCAACTGTTCGACAATCGCTCCGGAATTTGCGATGCTTGAAATCACGCTGCCGGCGTAATCCGACAGCGTTAAACTGGCTGCGGCCAGGCCGCCAGCCGCCGAAAAACTAACGGCGGCATTGGCCGTTTTATGCAAGGCTACAGCACCGCGACTGTCACCGACTGAAATGGCAGGGATCGTTCCGGCAATCGCCTCAGTTGAGACATCCAACTGCCCCAGCGCCATTTTCACCGGCGCGACGGTGATAGCGTCGATGACTTTGACTGTGCGGGCGGCATCCATGATGTATTTTTCGCCAAGCCCAAATAGGTCCGTCAGACTTTGGTTCGAATTACCCCGTGCCGAGGTGTCCGAGGTAGCGACAATGCCATAGGCCTCGAAACCTGCTGCCGGCGTCGCAACCATTGCCCCCGCTGAATTCAGCGAAAACGTGACGTAGTTGCCCATTGCAGTGGTGGCGTTGAGTTCGTCCAAGACCGACTGAAGAGTGGTGCCGCGCAAATCAATGTTGGTGGTGGTCAGATCAAAAGAAACCGCCACCTGGTTTTCCGGACCACGGAATTGCAGGGTCGTGGTTTTTCCAGCGATCAAGCTGTGGGTCGATGCAGCGGTCAGGCCGGTGTCGAAATGCGGCGGCTCCACGGCCTCGACCAGGTCGTTTAGTCCGAAAAAGTGGGAAAAACCACGGCCGCCGCGCAAGGACGGATCGCTGGCATCTTGGATTGTCCCGACGCCAGCCGCAGTGATCGCGCGGAAGGACATTTGTCCGGAGGAAAACGCCAGGGTTGCAGCGCCGTTGAACCCGCTGGCGCCGTTGATGGCCGTAACGAAATCGCTGATGGAGCCTGTGCCGCCGATGGCCACCACCCCGCCGCCGTTATCGATGGTCATGGCGTCGAAATCGACGGCCACCCGCGCCGCATAATTGTCGGACGAATCCAGCGCGGCAAAGGTCATTTCGCCGGTGAACCCCATGACGTCTGTGGAAATCAATCCTGTGTCGCGACCGGTCATCGTGGTCAGCGGCGGAACGGCGATGCTGTTGTTGTGGGCTCCATTCAGTTGATCGACCACACCAGCTGCCATCTCGCCCAGGCTTTTGGCAAAGTTCGGCAGAGTAACGTCGCGCATGGTCAATAAACCGTCCAGGCGTCCCGACGCGCGGTTGGGGTCAAAGGCGGCTCCGGTCCCGATGGTCAGGCCGGTGTCCTTGTCGACTTTTTTTACTTCAATCTGCGAAAACTGTGTGGCCGTAGAAATTGCGCCAGCCGGGGTGTATTCCAGGGCGCGATACCCGGAATCCACCAACACCATCCCCTTGGCGCCGGTGACCCCCAAAAATCCGCTGCTCATGGAAAACGTGCTGATATCCATGTATTCGGCCAATTTCGAAAGGGCGGAGCCTCTCTGCTCCTCCAAGGTGGCTGAAGTCCGGCCCAAATTCTGCTCCACCACGATCTCAGAATTCAAATCGGAAATGCGTTTAATCTGAGCGTTCACATCGGTGATCGCCGCGACGATTTTGCGATCGGCATCCTTGCGAAGGTCTTGGATTTTGTCTGCGAGCCGCGAAACCTCATCACCCCAGATTTGGATGTCGGTTACCGCCGCTGTGCGCCGGACGATCGAATCCGGCTCCATTGCCATGGCGCCTATAGTGACAAAAAGTTTGTCCAAGCGGCCGGCGAAGGATGAATTGTCCTCCGGAGGGCCGAGAACAGCCTCCAGCTGTTCAAAGGTAGTGACCATGGCTTGATAGCGCGAAGCGTCCGAATTGGCGCTCAACAGTTGCGTTTCCAGAAACTCATCGACGACCCGTTTAATCGCGGCGACCTCGACACCCACACCGACGCCACCCAACAATCGGGATTGCAGTTCGACAACCCGCCGGTCATAGCCTTCAGTATTGACGTTGGTGATGTTGTTGGAGGTGGCCCGCAGCCCGACCTGGGCCGCTGAAAGCCCCGACAATGCGGCCGATGTGGCAGCGATCAATGACATATTCGATTACTCCTGGCCCGATTTCGGGTCCGGTTCGCTGATCTTTTGAGGGGCAACAACTGCCTTGTTATCGTCGGCCCCAATGCCGCCAAGGCAATAGTTTCCTACGCCGCCATGAAAGGCCGCACGGCTAGTCTCGCCTACAGAGGACTGACTGGAATCGGCTGAAATCGGGCTATTTTCGCGTTGCATCGGGCTTCTCCACCCAAGGTTAGTCCGGCGATCCTCGCGATGGATCCGCACTGCAATATGCAACTTGGGGGCCAGCCCCAATCGGCAACTTGGGGGCCAGCCCCAATCGGCAACTTGGGGGCCAGCCGACTATTTGAACCCTAGCGGTGCGACGACGGTCCCTGTTATGGCGGTGGGATATCAGGCCCCTTCAGAGCCGTTGACGATGCCGCCAGATTCCCGGGTTTTTTGGGTTTCCAGTTTTCCGGTCCGGCCATCGTCTGAGGAATACAGTCGCGCCAGGTTTTGCGCGGCCAGCTCGTGACCATTTTCGGCAGCGGCTTCGAACAAAGTGCGGGCCGCGTCCGCATCCTGATCGACCCCTCGGCCTTCGGCAGTCATCACCCCCAAATTGTACTGGGCAGCGCCCAACCCTGCGTCTGCAGCGGCTTTATAGAGTTGGGCCGCTTGGGCGTCGTCGGCATCCATGCCTATACCGTTCTCGCACATGACCCCAAGGTTAAAGACAGCAACCGAAAATCCCTGGCCAGCCGATTTTTGGTACAGATCAACGGCCTTCACGTAATCCTGGGTGACGCCTTCGCCGGTTTCGTACAGGCCGGCCAGATTGCACTGGGCCTGGGCGTGGCCGTGTTCGGCAGCCTTTTGGTACCAATAAGCCCCTTCCGCCGGATTTTCATCGGTGCCGAATCCCACCTGGTACATGACCCCCAGGCTGTATTCAGCGTCGGCATTGTCTGCTTCCGCTGCCGGGGTGAAATACTCCAAGGCCTTTTCGTATGATTTTTCAGTGCCCAGACCGTTGGCGTGCAGCAGCCCAAGGTGATACAGGGATTCGATATCACCGCCATCCGCTGCCGCCTGCCATTCCTTGGCAGCAGTTTCAAAGTCCTGACGATGATAGGCTTCGGCGCCAGTCTCGAACGAACCCATTGCGGTGCCCTCGCAAGAATTTCAACACTTGGACTAGGGAAGTCATTGGGGCACTCACCAGCCTGCGGTCCCAAAATCCCGATCCAATACTCTATCTTGCGTGTTCTTGGAGCAAAATGGCAAGCCCTAGTATGCTGACGGACAAAACTCGGAAATGAGTGCGGCAAGAATAACCCCCCAAAATGCGGCGAGATTTGCCGCACCGGCAGTTAGGTCCCAGCGCGAAGTTTCACCGATATCCTAAAAAACCGTTAATTCTCAGCATTTTATAGCCTCCGTGAGTTCTGGCCCAGAGATTGCTTCCCTTTGGGTCAACATGCAGATCGCTGACCTCATTCCGTTTGGCCCCTCATCCGCCCCAGGACAAGATTCTGGCGGCGAAGTGGATGGTGCAGGCTTTTCCCGTCATTTGGACGATTCTCACGCCCGATGGTTAGAAGCCGCCCGCGCCGGGGAACCATTGGGAAGGCCTTGGTCTCCCCATGATCGCAGAGACCAGCAAATCACTACTCGCGAGAATTTGCCGACAGACGCGGATCCCATCAGGGATGAAGAACCGGTCTTACAGCCCACCCATGACAATAATTTTGACGTTGATGGCGACGGTGATGTGGACGGGGGTGATCCCGTGAACGTTGAGGCTGGCGACACAGACCCTGACACCGACACCGGCGCTGACACGGAAACCACCAGCACGGATTCTGCTGAGTCAGACGATGGCGACGGCAATCCCGAGGAAAACACCGCCCAATCTGAAACCGAGGATGTCCCGGTGAACGACGGCGACGCCGATGCGCTGCCGCAGCTAACGGCCCAGGGCGACAATGGCATCCCCACCAAGACGGCTGACAAGCCAACCGGCCCCTCCCCAGCATTGGCGGCATCGAATGGACTTTCGGTGGCCCAAGCCAAGGCCGGAGATCACGTACCAGATCACACACCCGTCGCAGCAGCTAAAATCGTCACCGATGCTGGCATCACAAATCCCGGTACCGGCACCCAATCGGTTGCAAGCACCCAGACCACGGGCATCGCCCAAGATTTGCCTGGATCGCAGGACCAAGTGGCGAATGGGTCGCCGGCCTCACATATGGTGCACTCTATGACGGCACGGCGTTCCAGCGGGTGGCCGGGCGCAGACCCCGACGCCCTGATGGCCGCCGTGGCCCTTGGCAACCTTGGCAAAGACTTTTTGAATCCCCTGGCCGAGCCCGCCGCCACGACAAAGAAAACCGCAGCGGTCAATCCGGGAGCGGAACGACCTGACACGGACCCCAAAGCCACCGCCAAACCTGGACAAAATTCCCAGGGTCAAATGGCGAAGGCCGCTGTGGCCAATCAAAACCTCGGCAAGGGCGGTGCGGGCAACGGCAACTCCAATCCCGGTGGCAATGGTCAGCAAACCAGTAGGAATTTGGCTGGCGACCCGACAATTCAGGCCGGATCCAGCGCGAATGGCAATGGCAATCCAGGCCAAGTCGCCATGAGCCCCGCTTTCAAAGCCGCCCTGCTGAACACCACCAGCCACGGGCCAGCCCAGGCCGCGACCGCTGGCCAAATGGTTGAACAAATCGCCGGTGCTCCGGCCGATCCCGCTGCCACGTCGATTACCAACACTGGCAAGACGATCGCCCAAGTGACCAAAATCGCCAGCCCCCGACCGCCGGTGCTTCCCCAACTGACTGGGGCGGCGAACCAGGTGGCAATGCAATTGGCCCAAGCCGTTAATATCGGCGCCACGAAATTTACCATGCGCTTGCACCCCGCCGAACTCGGGCGGGTCGATGTGCGCCTGGAAATCGCTGCCGATGGCCGGGTGACCGCAGCCATTACCGCCGACCGCCAAGAAACATTGGACTTGTTGCGCAACGAGTCGCGGGTCTTGGAAAAGGCCTTGGAGCAAGCCGGATTAACAGCCGACTCCAACGACCTTCAGTTCGGACTGCGCGACCAAGGGAATGATCATGCCCGTGGAGAATCCAATGATCGTGGCCACGGCACCGATCCCGCCGCTGACGATATGGATGTTGTCGCAGGCACATGGGTCGGCGGCCCGTCCGTCGCAGCCAGCACCGCATTAGATATACACGTTTAGGTTTTAAGGGTTCACCAAATGGAAATCGGTACAGCAACCACCCAGATCATCACAGCCGCAGATTCGTCCGGCAAACAGTTGGCCAAGGAATTCGACAATTTCTTGATTCTTCTGACAACACAGCTGCAACACCAGGATCCACTGGAGCCCCTGGACTCGAACGAATTTACCGCCCAGTTGGTGCGTTTCACCAATGTGGAGCAGGCGATTTCTCAGAACAAAAAGCTCGATCAATTGGTTGCATTGTCGCAAGCGTCTGGCGGTGCTTCGGCAGTCAACTATTTGGGCAAGGACATCGAAGCAATCGGCACCGAGGCCGCGCTGAAAGATGGCCAAGCGGTTTGGTCTTACGAACTTTCAAAACAGTCAGAGTCGACCACTGTGTTGGTGAAAAATGCGTCCGGTGACGTGGTTTTCTCGACAGAAGGCGACACCTCGACCCTGAAACAAGGGTTCCTGTGGGATGGAAAAACTACCGGTGGATTTGACGCCCCAGACGGCGTCTACGATATCGAAGTCGTCGCGACCGACATCAAGGGAGATCAAATTCCCGTCCAAACAACAGTGGGCGGTGTCGTCACCGGCGTCGAAATTTTAAATGGCCAGCAAATGTTGACCATTGGTGGAGCGAAAGTATCCATCAATAACGTATTGACCGTCACCCAGGGCTAGAACGCCGAAGCGCACTGTCAGGAAGCACAATCACTAGAGTCACCCGCATGGCGGGTTGGAAGGAGAAGCGACAATGAGTATTTTCGGTGCCCTATTTTCCGGTGTGTCCGGCCTGGGAGCCCAAGCACAGGCCATGGGAATGTTGTCGGACAACATTACCAACGTTAACACAACGGGGTACAAGGAAACGAGCGCCCGTTTTTCGAGCTTGGTCACTGCATCGGCAGTTGTCGCCAAGCACTCGCCGGGCGGCGTGCAATCCACGCCCCAACAGTTCGTCGACAAACAAGGTCTGCTGACGGCTTCAGCCTCGCCGACCGACTTCGCGATCAACGGCCAGGGCTTCATGATTGTTTCGGACGTTTCTGCTCCGACCGCTGAATCCCAACAGTTCCTCACCCGCGCGGGATCCTTCACCGCCGACAAGGATGGGTTTCTGCGCAATGCTGGCGGCTATTATTTACGTGGTTGGGAATACGAAACCGGAGCAGCTACTGCTACCAAGACCACCTTGAAAACTGTGAAAGTCACAGATTTTCCGTCCACTTGGCAGGCCACATCAGCCGTCTCGATTCAAGCCAATCTGAAGGCCTCCCAAGCCGGTGCCACTGCGGCCCTCACATATGATGGCTCCGTCACAGCGAACAACATGGCATCAGGTGCCGTGAACCCGGACTTTACACGCGGATTGGAAATCACTGATTCCTTGGGTACCGCGCGCACATTGACCTTTAACTTCTTGAAGGGGAACCGTACGGCTCTGGCCGACGGAGGCGCTGCTAACGCCATTGCGATCGTCAGCGACCCGGCACCGACGGCTTACGAAGCCGGACAAATGTTCCGCTTTACCAAAGGCAACATCAACACCAACGCCACAACCCTGAATGTGAATGGCCTTGGAGCCAAAGACCTTGAATCTGGTGGTGTGCCCTTGGTCGGTGGCGAATTGCTCGCCGGCGGCACATATGGTGCGCTCTATGATGGCACGGCGTTCCAGCTGGTGGCCGGAGGATTGGCCAATTTGTGGAACGTCGAATTGGTTGTTACCCCATCCACGATAACCACCGGATCGGTGGATGGCCAAGTGATGCGCGGCACCGTCGGCTTTAATTCAGACGGCACCTGGGACGCTAACACCACATACCTGACAACCGGCGTTGCGGCGGCAGCCACTGAAACTATCACACCGGATGTTGGCGATTATTCCGCCGCGATCCCCTTTGATACCGGTACTTTGGGCAATGCGGCGCAGACTATTGCCTTTGATTTCGGCACCGACAACAAGGCCGACAAAATGAGCCAGTTCGATGGCACATCGAACTTGATCAGTACCACGGTTGACGGCGCCCAGGTCGGCGATTTGGCGTCGATTTCAATGAACACCCAAGGCATTCTTTCAGCCGTGTTTAAAAACGGCATCTCAGAGAACAAGTACCAGTTGCCAGTTGGGACAGTGCCCAATCCTAATGCCTTGACGGCCGGCAACGGCAACGTTTACGTGGTTACCAGTGCGTCTGGTGATTTGACCCAGGCTGATGCCGGGTCCAATGGGGCGGGCCTGTTTGCACCGTCTTCACTGGAATCGTCGACCGTGGATCTGGCAAACGAATTCGCTAAAATGATTTTGGCCCAGCGGTCGTTTTCCGCCGCAGCACGGATTGTCACAACCTCCGACCAGATGTTGGAAGAACTGATCCGCATCAAACGATAGTCAGTAGGTTCTTGGTTCTTTTCCGGCCCAGCCATTCGCTGGGCCGGTTTCGTTTGACCTTAGCTTTTTCTTAAACGACTTGACCTAGGGTTCGACCATGGACGACCGAAGTGAAGGTGCTGAAATGGCACCATACACAGTGAACGAGAAAGCCTTGGCCGAATTGCCCCCGCCCAACACAAAGCGGTGGGTCATCCGGCGCAAAGCCCAGGTGGTTGAAGCGGTACGCTCAGGCGCGATTACCCTGGACGACGCCTGTGCGCGGTATTCTTTGTCGGTGGAAGAATTTCTTTCTTGGCAGCGCGCCATTACCAACCACGGTGTTCGGGGATTACGGGCCACACGGGCTCAGAAATACCGATCGCCGCGATCTGACGGGCCTACCGGCTAGGGATTCAAAGGCCCTACAAGGATTGTTCGCCTCCGGTAAGTGAATTAAAGTCTTTAAAATTTGAGGCTTTCTCATCACAAATAGGCAAGAATTGCCGATCATTAACCATTTTTTCATGGCGTAGTCCCTACCGTGCCCTGAACGACAGGTTGGAGCCCTGGGTTTTATTGGATTCCGGCCCCTGTCCCCGCGATAACTCGGAGCGCGCCTGTGAATTCCCTGTTCGAAATGCTACGCGGCCTTGGCGGCGGACGGCTCATTGCCATGGGCGGCATGGCCGCCGGCTTGGTCGGGTTCTTTATTTTCATCGCGGTGCAGGTGGGAACACCTCCCATGGCGCTGTTGTACGGCGGCCTGGATCTGGAGGATTCGGCGGACATCGCGACGACTTTGGATGGCTTGGGGGTTCCATACGAGGTCCTGGGCAACGGATCGCAAATCATGGTGCCGGAAGGTGACGTGGCCCGTTTGCGGCTGACATTGGCGTCGGAAGGCCTGCCCACTGGCGGCAACGTCGGCTATGAAATTTTTGACCAGGGAGGCGCCTTGGGCACTACAAGTTTTGTCCAGGAAGTGAATTTGGTGCGCGCTTTGGAAGGCGAGTTGGCCCGAACCATCCGCACTCTGGACCTTGTAACCGGGGCCCGTATTCACTTGGTTCTGCCAAAACGTGAGCTTTTTCAACGGGATACCAGGGATCCCAGCGCCTCGGTCATTCTCACCATGCGTGGCGGGCGGCGCTTGGAAGCCGGTCAGGTTCTGGCCATCCAGCATTTGGTGGCGGCCGCCGTGCCGGAATTGATACCCAGCCAAATTTCCATCGTCGATGACCAAGGCGCCCTACTGGCCCGGGGTGTAGGAGAAGACATGGCGGCCGGTGGCGGTACCGACCGTATCGATGAATTCCGTATTGCCTTTGAACGTCGGCTAAAAACCAACATCGAAACCATGCTGGAACGATCCTTGGGTACCGGCAAAGTCTGGACGGAGGTGTCCGTCGATCTGAACCACGACCAAGTCACCAAAAACGAAGAAATTTTTGATCCCAACGGCCAAGTAGTCCGGTCAACCCAAACTATCGAGGATGCCAACGAAACCCGGGACGCCCGGGGTGCCCAACCGGTGACCGTGGCGGAAAACCTGCCCGATGCCGAAGGTGCCGGTAACAACGCCGGGGTCAACGAGACCAATGCCCTGCGCACCGAGGAAACGGTGAATTTTGAAATCACCCGGACAATGACCGAAACTGTGACCAATGTCGGGGCCCTAACCCGCCTATCGGTGGCGGTAATGGTGGACGGGACATATACTGGGATCGCCCCGGAGGACAGCTATGTTGCCCGCAGCGATGTCGAACTCGAACAGATCACCGAACTAGTGCGCTCGGCTGTTGGCTTTGACGCGAATCGCGGCGACCAAGTCAGCGTCATCAATATGCGGTTCGCCCGGGTGGAAACCCCGGAACTGGTTGAAGTGAAAGCATTTTTGGGCCTGGGACGGGATGACTACTTCCGTGTGGCAGAGCTGATGATTTTCGCCGTTATCGCCATGTTGGTGGTGTTGTTGGTCCTGCGGCCCTTGGTCAGCCGTGCACTCTCGATCGCCCAGGCTCAAGCCCAAACAGCGGCGGCCGAGCAAGCGCGGTTGATTGCCCAGCAAACACCGGCGTTAGCAGCCCCGGGTATGGAAGGCGCAGAAGGGGTCAGCGAGGTGGACCAAATGATTGATTTGGCCCAGGTCGAGGGCGCCGTCCGAGCCTCGTCGCTACAGAAAGTTGGTGAGTTAGTGGATCAACACCCAGAAGAAGCGCTCGCGATTATTCGAAACTGGCTGTACCAGGGATAAGCATATGTCCGACGAAAGTACGGAATCCGGGATTGAAGAACTAACCGGGGCGCAGAAAGCCTCGATCCTCATGTTCGGCCTTGGTGAAGAGCGGGCCGCGCGTCTGTTCGGCATGATGGAAGACGAGGAAATCAAAGAGCTTTCTCAGAGCATGGCCACCCTCGGCATGGTCGACGCCGACATGGTCGAAGCCCTGTTCATCATTTTTGTGAAGATGATGTCTGGCACCGGGTCGTTTGTGGGCAGTTTCGAAAGCACCGAACGCCTGCTGATCAACGCTATTGGCAACGAGCGGGTTACCCAGATCATGGAAGAAATCCGCGGCCCTGCCGGCCGCACCATGTGGGACAAGCTGGGCAACGTGAACGAAGCCACCCTGGCTACATACCTAAAGAACGAGTATCCGCAGACCGTTGCCGTGGTCCTATCCAAACTCAAATCCGATCATGCCTCGCGGGTTATGGGCGAGCTGCCCGAAGATTTCGCCCTGGAAGTCATTACCCGCATGTTGACCATGGAATCGGTCCGCAAAGAGATTTTGGACGGGGTGGAACAGACCCTGCGCACGGAATTCATGAGCAATTTGGCCCGCACCGCTCAGCGCGACAGTCACGAAATGATCGCCGAAATTTTTAACAACTTTGACCGCGCCACAGAAGCCAGATTCATGACCGCGCTGGAAGAACGCAGCGAGGAGTCTGCGGACCGCATCAAGGCCTTGATGTTCACCTTTGAAGATTTGGGCAAGCTCGATGCCACTGGGGTGCAGACCCTGCTGCGGAGCATCGAAAAGGCCGGGCTCGCGATCGCTTTGAAGGGCGCATCGGAAACCTTGCGCGATCTGTTTTTCGGCAACATGTCAGAACGGGCGGGCAAGATCCTGAAGGAAGACATGGAAGCCATGGGCCCTGTGCGTCTGAAAGATGTCGACGAGGCGCAGATGGAAATCGTCACCAAGGCCAAGGACTTACAGGCCACCGGCGAGCTCATCATTGCCGAAGGCGGCGGCGATGACGAGTTGATCTACTAGGCGATGATCCCGTCTATGGCAGCGCCCGAAAAATTCCTGTTCGACACGATCTTCGACGAAGAAACCCAGGTCCGCGAGGAAAAGAAGAAGGAGCCCGAAGGCCCGCCCCTTGTTCACACCGAACAGGCGATGATCGACGCAGTGGAACAGATGCGCCAGACAACCCAAGAAAGCGCCTTCGCCGAGGGCCGCGACGCCGGTATCGGCGAGGTGCGCGACGCCAAAGACATCCACGCCACTATGGCATTGGAGGCCATATCCGCCGCTCTGCCTGCGTTGTTGGAGTTGCGCCAGTCGATCATCCGCGAAGCCCACAAAAACGCCACGGCGTTGGCCCTGCAAATCGGCACCAAGCTTGCGGACGAAGTTTTACGCACCCATCCTGTGGACCAAGTCACCAAGATGATTTCCGACGCCCTGGGCGAAATCGGCGGTGGTTTGGACCAACGCATCTTGGTGCGGGTTAACCCGGAATTGATGGACGCCCTTTCCCCACACATGGATGATCTGCGCCAGCGATCGGGCTCCACCGGCGAGATCGTACTGATCGCAGCCGAATCTCTTGATGGCAGCGCCTGCCGGGTGGAATGGCCCGAAGGCGGCGCCGATCGTGACCCCGCCGAAGTGGCCAGCGAGATCGAGGCTACCGTGCATCGCTATCTGAATTTGATCGAAGATCTGCCGGAATTTCAGGGCGAAGGGTCTGTGATGGGCCAAGCCCCCACGGCGGACGAACCTGGATTGGCCTCTGATTTGGACGTTATCACCAATCCGCCACAAGCTGCCGAGCCCGAACCCGAATTGGACCAACAACCAGATGCATCCGGGGAATCCCTTGCTAAGATGGAAATACCGGACGAGACAAATCCTGATGACCCGGAGGGTTCGCCCACCTCCGAAAGCGACGCATATGTTACGCCCGACGGCGCAGAAGACATCACCCCCGACCCCGACCCGGTGGAGAATAATGACTAGCAGGAGCCCTATCTGATGGATGAAAACGACGATCTTGACCTTCCCGATCTCAGTAAAACGGCTGACCCCACCGACGCCCCCATCGAAGAGGAAGAGGAAGAGGAAGAGGAAGAGTTCATTGAGCGCGGCGCAACGGATCTGGAAGCTGTCTTCGACGTTCCGGTCACATGCTCGGCTGTGCTCGGCAAGGCGAGCATGGAGGTCAGCCAACTTCTGAAACTGGGCTCCGGCGCCGTCATTGAGCTGAACCGCAAGGTTGGCGAACCCATCGATATTTACGTCAACAACCGTCTGGTTGCCCGCGGCGAAGTCGTGGTCATCGACGAGCGTCTTGGGGTGACCATGACGGAAATCATCAAAACCGAACGCTAGACCGACGCTCGGGCCAAGAAAATAAGCAGGAATAGTCAGTCGCATGGATTTCCACACCATTTTGGGATTGTTGATCGGCTTTGGCTTGATCGTCACGGCCATAGTTCTGGGAGGATCGCCCACCGCCTTTATTGATACGCCGTCCATCGTGATCGTCTTGGGCGGCACCGTTGCCGTCACCATGGTTAGTTTTTCGTTTCGTGAAATGACCCGCGCCAACATGGCAGTCTTCTTGGTTTTGTTTCGACGCACAGACGATGCCGCTGATGTCGGGTCTCAGCTGCTTGAATTGGCGGAAACTGCGCGCAAACAAGGGATCTTGGCTCTGCAAAAAGTCTTGAGCCAGTTTGAAAGGGAGCCTTTCTTGCACCGGGCCATGCAAATGGTTTCCGACGGCACACCGGGCAACGACGTCGAACGGATTATGCGCAAAGAAATATCGTCAATGCGTTCTCGCCATGCGCAAAGTGTCGGTGTTTTCCGTCGCGCTGCTGAAGTCTCCCCAGCCATGGGCTTGATCGGGACCTTGGTTGGGCTGGTGCAAATGTTGGGTGGCCTTGATGATCCATCGACCATCGGTCCGGCCATGGCAGTGGCCCTGCTCACCACCTTTTACGGCGCGGTATTGGCCAACATGGTGTTCGCTCCGTTGGCCACAAAATTGGAACGCAAATCGGTCGCAGAAACCTTGCTGAACGAAATCTACGTAACGGCGGCGGCGTCGATTGGCCGCCAAGAAAACCCTCGGCGGCTAGAAATGCTGCTTAACACTCTGCTTCCACCAGCCGAGCGAATCGTACACTTCGACTAGCCGATTCTCGACGAAGACAGAACAAGGATCAACAGGAGACTACCATGCGGTTATTGATTATCGGCGCTTTAGAAGGGCAGATCGGCGCGGCCAGCAAAATAGCCATGAGCCGAGGTGCAAAAGTCGCCCACGTCCCCGACATAGAAGCAGCGCTGACCGCATTGCGTGCCGGCCAAGGCGCGGACCTGGTCATGGTCGATGTGGCACTGGATATCAAAGCGTTCGTCAACTCGTTGGCGTCGGAACGCTTTGGCACAACGGTGGTGGCGTGCGGTGTGGGCACCGATGCCGATTCCGCCGTTTCGGCAATCCGCGCCGGGGCCAAAGAATACGTCCCCCTGCCACCGGACCCGGAATTGATCGCTGCCGTCTTAGAAGCCGTCACCGAAGAATCCAAAACGCTTTTGTACCAAGACCCTGCGATGGAAAAAATCATCGCCCTGGCGGACCAAATAGCCCCCAGCAACGCCAGCATCATGATCGCTGGCGAATCCGGTACCGGTAAAGAAGTCCTGGCAAACTATCTCCACGCCAAATCGGGACGCAGCGCCAAACCGTTTATTTCGCTGAACTGCGCCGCTATTCCTGAAAACTTGCTGGAATCAGAGCTTTTCGGCCACGAGAAAGGCGCGTTTACCGGGGCTGTTGCCCGGCGACTGGGCAAATTCGAAGAAGCCAACGGCGGGACCCTGCTGTTGGACGAAATTTCGGAAATGAACCCCCGCCTGCAAGCCAAGCTGCTGCGCGCCATCCAAGAACGAGAAATCGACCGGGTCGGCGGCCATCGCCCCATCAAGGTGGATATTCGCATCATCGCCACCAGCAACCGTGACCTTCAAGCCGAAGTGAAAAAAGGCACGTTCCGCGAAGATTTGTTGTTCCGCCTGAATGTCATCACCATCACCCTGCCCCCTCTGCGTGATCGCCCCGGGGACGTTGGGTTACTGGCAAATCACTTCATCCAAAAGTATTCCGAATCGAACGGCGTTCCCGCACGACCAATTTCTGCCGATGCCATGTCGATCCTGAAATCGCAGCAATGGCCGGGCAATGTGCGTGAATTGGAAAACACGATTCATCGGGCGGTGTTGTTGGCCACGGGCGACGAAATCGGTCGCGGCGCCTTCGCAATCCACACCACTACCGCATCCAGCACCCCCGCCGGTGATCCTGCTGGTGTAGAAGCCGCCCCGCAACTTGCCGGGGATGCCACCGCCGCGTTGGTGGGTCGGACGGTGGCCGATGTGGAACGGGATCTGATTATCGACACCCTGAAGCATTGTTTTGGCAACCGCACCCACGCGGCAAACATTCTTGGAATCTCGATCCGCACCCTACGCAATAAGCTAAAGCTTTATACCGACGAAGGGATGCCCGTCCCAGGGCCCGGGCCAGGGTCAGGGTCGGGGTCGGGGTCGGGGTCGGGCAACGCCATGGCCAACCCCAGCTAGCTCGGAATTGGTAGGCATTTCTAGCGTATGAGCGAAACGACACCTGAAAAAATAGCCACCGCTACCGGCGGCGGCTTCGTGGGATGGATGCGTCACGCCGATATTGGTCTGGCGCTGATGGTGGTTGGGATTATCGCCGCCCTCATCTTGCCGGTCCCACCGTGGTTGCTGGATATTTTGTTGGCGTTCTCCATCACGTTTGCAGTGCTGGTGCTGATGACCGCGCTGTTTATCGAGCAGCCCTTGGATTTTAGCATGTTCCCCATGGTGTTGTTGATCACCACCATGTTGCGTTTATCCCTGAACGTGGCCTCTACGCGCTTGATTTTGGCAGAGGGCCACACCGGAACCGAAGCAGCGGGGCAGGTCATCGAAGCCTTTGGCTCGTTTGTCATGCGCGGTAATTTTGTCATCGGATTAGTGATCTTTGGCATTTTGGTCATCGTCAATTTGGTGGTGATCACCAAGGGCGCCCAGCGCATTTCGGAAGTCGCAGCGCGGTTCAGCTTGGACGGCATGCCCGGCAAGCAAATGGCGATCGATGCTGATTTGTCGGCGGGCCTGATTGACGAAAACGAAGCCCGTGGACGTCGTCAAACGTTGGAATCTGAAAGCGCATTTTTTGGTGCCATGGACGGTGCCTCGAAGTTTGTGCGTGGTGACGCGATTGCCGGGCTGCTGATTACCTTCGTCAACATCATCGGCGGCATCATCATTGGCGTAGTGCAAAAGGACCTGACGTTTGCTGACGCTTCCGGCACCTACACCCTGCTAACGGTCGGCGACGGCCTAGTCAGCCAAATTCCAGCGCTGATAATTTCAACTGCCGCTGGTCTTTTGATCTCCAAGGCTGGCACACGGGGGGCCAGCCAAACACTGCTCTTGGGCCAAATATCGCGCTATCCCCGGGCCCTTGGGGTAAGCGGCGGGCTTCTTGTCGCTCTGGGTATCGTCCCGGGCTTTCCCTTCCTGCCCTTCGCGATGATGGGGCTGGCCGCTGGCTCTGCCGCGTTCTTTATTTCAAGTAAACACAGTGCAGATATCTCTGAAACCCTACGGATCGAAGAAGAAAAAGCCGGAGCCCCGCCCGCCGAGGAACCAATCACCGCGTCCCTGGCTGTGGACGATGTGCGTCTTGAACTTGGGTACTCTCTGCTGACGCTTATCAATGACCGCAAAGGCTATCGTCTGACCGATCAGATCAAATCCCTGCGTCGCCAGTTGGCCTCGGAAATGGGCTTTGTAATGCCGTCCGTGCGCATTCTGGACAACATGCAGTTGGGGTCCACGTCCTATGTCATCCGTGTTCGAGAAATTGAATCCGGGTCTGGGGAGTTGCGACCGGGCCAACTGCTGGCCATGGACCCGCGCGGCGAGCCCATCACCCTGCCCGGCGAAGAAACCACCGAACCAACATTTGGCTTACCCGCCATGTGGATCGAACAATCTCACCGTGAAGAAGCGTCGTTCCGCGGCTATACGGTCGTTGATCCGGCAACCGTGATCACCACCCATCTGACCGAGGTGATCAAGGAAAACATGGCGGATCTGCTGTCCTATGCGGAAACCCAAAAGCTGCTAGACGATCTGCCAAAGGAAAACCAGAAACTCATTGGCGACATCATTCCAACGCAGATATCGATCAGCGGCATTCAACGGGTGTTGCAGGGTTTGTTGACCGAGCGCGTCTCAATTCGCAATTTGACCACAGTTCTGGAAGCCATCGGCGAAGCCACGGGCCATACCCAAAATATCGCCCAAATCATCGAACATGTGCGGACCCGCATCGCCCGGCAAATCAGCGACTCCGTCGCCGACGATTCCGGGATTATACCGCTGATCAATTTATCCCCCGAATGGGAGCAAGCATTCGCCGAATCCATTGTCGCTCAGGGCGACGAACGGCAACTGTCCATGGCCCCCACGCAATTGCAGGAGTTCATCACCCGGGTGCGCCAAGTCTTTGAACGCTCGACCTCCGATGGCGAAAATCCGGCGGTGCTGACCAGCCCATCGGCACGCCCATTTGTGCGGTCCATTGTTGAACGATTCCGCCCCGCTACGGTGGTCCTTTCGCAAAACGAAATTCACCCAAAGGCGAAAATTCGCACCCTCGGCCAAATCTAGGGGCGTGATCTAGGATGCGTTTTAAATCGTTCAGTGCGCCAACGATGGAAGAGGCCATCGCCCAGGTTCGGGTGGAGCTTGGCGACGAGGCCATCATCGTTTCCACTTATGGCGGCCGCCGTGGCCGCGGGGTGGTGGTAAACGCCGCTTTGGATAATCTGGCGGCTCACCTTGAATTCGAAAAGGAACTGGCCCGTGGCGACCAAGCATCCGAGGCTGCCGAAGATGACTCTGACAGCGCGCTTTTCCGAGTGCTGGAATTTCACGGCCTTCCATCAGGGCTAATCCGTCAGTGTCTGCGCAATGCCGAGGATATGGCGTCGGGAGATCAGGTGCTGTCCTTGGCCAGCGCAGTGGATGCCTTGTTCAATTTCCAGCCACTTGGGGAAACCCCTGACCGTCCGGTGATCTTGGTCGGTGCCCCGGGTGCGGGTAAAACCGTGATGACCGCCAAGATCGCCACCCGTGCGGTTCTGGCTGGGTTGCCGGTGAGGGTTCTGACAACAGATACCGTGCGCGCCGGTGCCGTGACTCAGCTGTCGGCGTTCACCGACATTTTGAAAACCAATTTGGAAACCGCGGCGACGCCGACCGAGCTTCGGGAAAAATTATCCGCATCGGAAAACCCAGGCCTCACCATCATCGATAGTCCGGGCGCGGGGGCCTTTCAGGCGGCCGAAATGGCTGACATTCGCGGGTTCATCGATGCCGTGGATGCCGAACCGGTTTTTGTGTTGGCTGCCGGCAGCGACCCGGCCGAGGCCGCCGAGGCCGCCCAAGCCTTCGCGGCCCTTGGGGCCCAGCGGATGATGGTGACCCAGGTCGATCTCGCCCGCCGATTGGGCGGGGTCATGGCCGCCGCCAATGCCGCATCGCTTGCCTTCGCCGGTGTCAGTATCAGCCAGTTCGTGGCCCAAGGGGTCGGCTCTTTGAACCCCGTGTCATTGGCGCGGCTTTTGCTTCGTGACCCCGCATCTCCCGCCCAACTCAGCCAGGATACCGCAGCCGAATGACCCCTCAGCCCTCCATCCCCTTGCACCCGGCGGCACGGGCGCAAAACATGATCACCATCGCCTCGGGCAAAGGTGGTGTTGGCAAAACGGTGTTAGCGATTTCCATCGCCCAAGCATTTGCCAAGGCCGGTCAATCGACCCTGTTGTTTGACGGCGATCTTGGATTGGCGAACATCGACATCCAACTGGGCATCATGGCCGAACACGATTTGGGCAGCGTCATCACCGGCCGGGTTTCGGCAGAGGAAGCGATCACCAAATTTGAAGGCGGCGGCTTTGATATCCTGGCCGGGAAATCCGGATCGGGAGCCTTGGCAGAACTGTCGAAAGAACGCTTGGGACGGGTACGCAAAGAATTGATGGGCCTGGCCAACGCCTATGATCGGGTGATTGTTGATTTGGGCGCCGGCATCCACAACGAAGCGCGCATTCTGGCTGCCTCCAGCGGCACCGTGGTGGTGATCGCCACCGACGAGCCGACGTCGTTGACGGATGCCTACGCGTTTATCAAAGTGACCAACGCCCAGTATCCGGGCACCGACATCCGCATTTTGGTGAACATGGCCCAAAGCGCCCGGGAAGGAAAACGCACCTTTGAGACATTGCGCAAGGCGTGTGAAAGTTTCCTGAAAATCTCGCCGCCCTTGGCGGGCATCGTGCGGACGGATGCGAAAGTCAAAGACGCAATCCGCAACCAGTCGCCGTTGCTGACCCGGCATCCCAATTCCAATGCGGCAATGGATATCGAAGCCGTGGTTAAATCTCTGCTGGCCGATTGACGAATAGGCACAGGTGAACCCGCCCCCGTATGAGAACCCCACCGGCACCCCCCACCCCACCGCCTGTCGAAAAACCCGGGCCCGATGCGGCGGCACCTGCCCCACCCGCCGCTACGCCGCCGGCCAATTCTGAAACCGCCGAAGCCGCGCCCATCACCCTGTCACCCACCCTGGTTGGCCTGCGCCCGGGGGATCAGATCAGCGGCGTCATCAATCCCTCCAGCGAAGTCGCCAAGGCAAATTTGCAAACCGTCGGGGCGACATTTTCTGTGAAGTCCGAGGCAACGCTACCACCCGGTGGCGCCATTGATGTGCGCGTCGTGGCGGTCGGTGCCACGGTCCAAGCAGTGATCACCGACATCGGCGGCATCGTCCAAGCGCCGCCGATCCCAGCTGAGCTTGCCCTGGTCAGCCTTGACGGCGAAATTTCTCAGGCACCAACCTTGGCCGTCGGCACCCAGGTCACCGCCACCATCATCGCGGTCCCCCAACCAACCCCGACACTTGCGCCGGGCGACACACTGCCCCTCCGCGTTACCGGCGCTGCGCTGCCGCCGACGGCTAACCCACTCTCAACGATGACCGGCATTGTCGGGACCGATCCATCCAAAAGTCAGATCACGATCCATACCCCCCAAGCGTCGTTCGTATTCCCGGCTCAGACACCGCCACCCACCGGAGCCCTGGTCGCGATCGAAGTCTCGGTGCCGCCCAACGCCCAGCCCCTTGGCCTTCCCCAACCCTTTGTGGTGGGTGCGAAAATTCCGGCCGTGGTGCTCGCCACAAATCCCGGAGTGTCGGTGCCGAGCGGCAAGGCAACGGCGGCGTTGGCGCCGGGAACACCGGTAGTAGTGCGTATCACGTCTGTGCATGTTCCGGCACAGATGGCACAGGGTATGGGGGCAAAAAATGCGGCGAAATCTGTGCCTGTTGTGCCAACTGTGCCAGGTGGCCCAGCGCCAAAGGCCGCCCCTAATGCACCCGTGGTGGCGGGAGTGGTGACTGGCCACGCGGCGGGAGGCGGCTTGTTGGTGCGCACCGATCTTGGCCTTTTGAAAATGGATACGCCGGCCACTTTGCCCCCGGGGACGGAGGTGAAGATCGAGATCCTGGGCCCGGCGTCACGGCCGGACCCGGCGCTGGCTGGGCAATTATCTGAGGCGATCCCTGCCCCGACGCCTGGGGGTGTTCCGGCGTTACTGCACCAGCTTGGCAAAACCTGGCCCAACATGATCGAGGCCATCGCTGCGGTACAAACTGTGGAACCCGCCATCGCCCAAAAAGTCGTGACCGCCAAAATCCCCGCCCCTAACATGTCACTCACCAATACCTTTTTGATGTTCATGGCGGCCCTGCGCGGTGGCGACATTCGCGGATGGTTCGGCGACGAGGCGGCGAAGACCATGGAGCGCGCTGGGCAAAAGAATTTTCTGGCGAAGCTTGTGGGGGACATATCTGAGCTGGCGAAGTTGGCCGATGACACCCCCGTCGGGGAATGGCGGCCGATGCCTTTGCCGTTATTCGATGGCACAGAGCTGCAGCAAATTTGGATGTTCACTCGGCAACAGCAATCCGACGATGCCGACGGAGAGGACGGCGATCAAGAACCCGCCACCCGCTTTGTGATCGAACTGGAGCTGTCGGAAATGGGCGGGCTTCAACTGGACGGCCTGGTTCAAGAAAATCGATTTGATTTGATTCTGCGCAGTCGTCAGGCGTTACCGGAGTTCGTACGCCGGGATTTGTCCCAGATCATGGAGACCAGTTTGGGATCCACTGGGTACGACGGCTCGTTGGTTTTCGAGGCCGGAGATTTTCCGGTAAACCCCATGCAGGACGTTGAACACCACGCCGCTGCTGAGGAATTGCCAGCAAACAAAGGTGGAGTCAAAATCTAACCATGAACACCACGCGGGAACGTCGGGCGTTGGTGCCCTCACGGCAAAACGAAAACACCAATCTGGATTTTGTGGTGTCCGTGGAATTTTCAATGCCGCTGCCCATTACCCGGGGTGAGGGTCGGCTGTACGTGCGCTATGTGCCGGACCGGGTGTTGCTGGACATGGAGGATCTGGCGCCGTGGCTCACCCACATCGAGGCCATTGAGGCCCAAGAGATCGAACAGGCCGCGGTGATGGTGCTGGACGATCTGAACAGCGAATTGGTGCCCCGATGGATCCAGGTTCTGTTGCGCACCCACGGGGGGGGTGAGGTGTTGGTGGAAGATAGCCAGCCCGATTGGGACAATCCTTCACTGCTCGCCGGACTGAAGCCGCTATAACAACGGAGCCTCGAAGGACGAGGGCCGCGGGTTTTGCAGGACCTGAACTGACGAAACAATTGTTGTCCATGATGGGCGCAGCGGCTTTGGCATGCCTTGTGGGGGCAGCTAGAGCCCAGGAGGTGGCGCTGCCTGATCCCACGCGCTCCTCCCTGCGGCTAACAGATTTCCTGAATCTACATTTGGGTCAGGTTTTCGAGTTGCTTGGGTGACCAACATACGTCAGCGACGACGCGGGCATCTGGCAGTACGACGAAGGCAACGACTGCGTCCTGAACTTGTACTTTTACGAACCCAATTCCCAAGGCCCGTTTGTGGTCGGTAAGGCCATGATGGTACCCCAGGAAACACCCAGGGAAGAGGCTCTGGCCTGCATTAGTGTTTTGTTGGCACAATGGGCTGCTGCGGAACGGGACTAGTCCCCTCTCCCTTTAGGGAGAGGACTAGGAAGAGAAGATAAAAGGAGGGGGCGGAAATATTCAGTCAAACAAGCAAGGAGTGGACGCCCGGATCAAGTCCGGGGGGTGAAGAATAGAGAAGGTTAGCTGCGGGACAGCTAGCTGTCTTGGGATTTCGTTGGCGCATGCGGATAGAACAGATCGTGTCCGCTTTTTTTTGGTCGCGGCTCCGCCGCACTAACGGACGCGTGAATCTGATCGGTTGCGAAATTGGGTCGACGCGATCTCTTCCATATCGGCCTGCTCCACGCGGTCATCTTCGGCTTGCTCCCGTTTTTGCGCCCGTTCTTCAGAAATTTCGTATTTGCGCATTTCCCGGTACGCCTCCTGAACCTCCGTTGCGGCCACTTCGATTTGCTCGTCGGTTTCGGCGATAGAGGCCACCAAGTTTTTCCGCTGCAAGATCACCGCCTTAGCATAGCCTTCGTAGGTGATCGCGTATTCCGGTGATGCCGAGGCAGCGCGTTGTTCGTTTACTAATTTTTTTTCCAATTTTTCCCCTTGGTTGACAAAATCGGCGCGCAGACCTTCAAGGCCAGCCAAGGTCCGACGTTTTTCTTCCAACTGCCAAGAATGCAGCCGGATCAACGATTGAAGCGTTTTCATTTCGTCCTACGGTGGCCCCATTGGGGCGTACAAAAGTTTACTGAGCCTCTAGGACCGCCGCCAATTCGGCATAGCCAGCGTTGAAATCGCTGCGCTCGTCCTTGTCTTGGCCGAGAAAAGCCTCCAGGCCATCGTGCAGGCGAATAGCCTCGTCGATGGTTGCGTGGGAACCCGCCCGATAGGCACCCAACCTGATCATGTCGGCCATTTCGTCGTAGATTGAGATCAGCGCCTTGGCCTTGCCCACCAATTCGTTTTGCTCTGATGTGTTGCAGTCGGGCATGGTTCGCGACACCGAGCGCAAAACGTTGATGGGCGGATACCGCCCGCGTTCGGCAATCACCCGTTCCAACACCACGTGACCATCCAAAATCCCGCGGACGGCGTCCGAGACCGGCTCGTTATGGTCATCGCCTTCCACCAGCACGGTGAATAGCCCGGTGATTGTGCCCTCGCCGCTGCCGGTGCCGGCACGTTCCAGCAACCGGGGGAGTTCGGCAAAGACCGTTGGCGTATAGCCCTTGCTGGCCGGAGGTTCACCCCCCGACAAGCCAATTTCACGCTGAGCCATGGCAAACCGGGTCACGGAATCGATCATACACAACACTTGATCGCCCAAGTCCCTGAAATATTCCGACAACGTTAGGGTGAGGTATGCCGCCTGCCGGCGCATCAGCGCGGATTCGTCCGACGTGGCGACCACAATGATGCTGCGCTTCAGACCCTCAGTGCCCAAATAATCTTCGATAAATTCTTTCACCTCGCGGCCACGTTCGCCCACCAAACCGATGATGTTGATGTCGGACGACGCGTATTTGGCCATCATCGACAACAACACCGATTTGCCGATGCCGGATCCCGAGAAAATTCCCAACCGTTGACCCTGGCAACAGGTGGTGAAGGTGTTGATGGCGCGAATCCCCAGGGATATTTTTTTACCCACCCGTTTGCGTTGGTTGGCAGGTGGGGCATTGGCGCGCAGTTCATAGCCCACCGGGCCTTGGGCCAACGGCGGGCCATCATCGACCGGTTCACCCAACGCGTTGACCACCCGGCCGAGCCAGGATTCATGGGGATACACCACCGGATCATGGCCAACGACCAGGGCTTTGGCCCCCAGTCCGACCCCGTCCAGAGAGCCAAATGGCATCACCAACGCGCGACCGTTGCGGAAGCCAACTACTTCTCCCGCGGTTTGGTCGCCACTGCGGCTAACCACGTTGACCCGCGATCCGATGCTGACCGAGCCAGCCAGTCCGGCGACTTCCACCATCAATCCTTGGATACCGGCAACCCGCCCATACACTTGGTATGGGGCCATCCGGTCTAATTCTGCTGTCAGGCTTTCCATTGGTGCAAACCATCCCCGTCGGGACCAAACCGTTCGGCAAAAGTGTCCTTTGCCCGCCAGAGTGATGATGCCGAGGTCTGCTTAACGATCAGTAAATTCTAACCCCTCGAAAAAGTTTTTTTTAACCTTTGTAGTTAATAATCGTTAATCTACCCCGTTAGACGGGACCGGAGCTCCGGGGGGGGGGCAGGTCCTCATCCGAAATCGGATGAGTTGCTGGGAGGCAAACAATGCGCGTTCTTTTGATTGAAGACGATCCGTCAACCGCTCGCAGTGTTGAAGCGATGCTCGGGGCGGAAGGATTCAACGTCTATGTCACAGATCTGGGCGAAGAAGGGTTGGATCTGGGCAAGCTGTACGATTACGACATCATTGTTTTGGATTTGAACCTGCCCGATATGAATGGTTACGAGGTTCTGAAGAAATTACGATTGGCGAAAGTTGAAACACCGATCCTGATTTTGTCCGGGATGTCCGAGGCAGACAACAAGGTCAAAGGCTTGGTGTTCGGCGCCGACGATTATCTCACTAAGCCATTTGATAAATCCGAATTGGTGGCGCGCCTGAATGCCGTGGTCCGGCGGTCAAAAGGCCACGCCCAATCGATCATCTCGACCGGCAAAATGGCGGTGAATTTGGACGCCCACGCGGTGGAGGTAGATGGCGCCCCGGTTCACCTAACGGGCAAGGAATACGGTATTCTTGAATTGCTGTCTTTGCGCAAAGGAACCACGCTGACCAAGGAAATGTTCCTGAACCATTTGTACGGCGGTATGGACGAGCCAGAGCTTAAAATCATCGATGTATTCGTGTGCAAATTACGCAAGAAAATCGCCATGGCGACCGGCGGCAGCCATTACATCGAAACGGTCTGGGGACGCGGATACGTTTTGCGTGACCCGGAACAGGCGGAAGAATCAGCAGCTTAGACGCCACTGTGGCCCAGCAAACTGGATTTGGGCTCGGCGGTTAGCCACTAATTCCCGGTGTCTGCCTCTGACGCCGGGTCGTAGATGCCCCGCAGCCCCGGCATTGACTCGGATGCGAAACGATTTCAGGAAAGCGCCAAGGTCGCCCCAAGGGTGACAAAACTGGTCCCGTCACCCTGAATGTCCATAGAAATCCCAGTGGTGCGGGCCAATTCCCCGGTATAGAACGCCTGGATCACCTGGGCGTTAACCTGATCCTCAGGGGTTTTACCGGCCAGGGCATCTTGGCGGTCCGGCGCCAAGGCGGCTCCCACGCCGGCGCCGGTGACTTTCAGGGCCTCGACGCTGATCTCAACCCCAACATCACCGCCCCTCGGCAGCGACTCTACCACCAATAAAATCATATTTAACAACAGCTTAATGATGGGTTGGGGCAAATTTTGGGGGCTTTTGGCAGGCCAATCCAGATCCACTTTTCGTCCATCGAAGAACTTCATGGCCGCAGATTTGGCATCGGAGACAGGGATTTTCACCCCAAGGCCCCCAGCGGCGCCAAAAGCCAGGCGGAAAAACAGCAGGCGGTGCAAAGTTTCGGTGGCACTGAATTCCAACAAATCCATCGATGTTAAATCGGCACCTTCGGGCAATTCGTCCCGCAGAAGCTCAAGGCCGTTGTTCACTGCCCCCGCCGGTGCCGCTAAATCATGGCAAATGCGGGAAACCAACAACGACGCCAATGTCACATCATCCACAGGCTGACCCCGACTAAATATTCGTATCCGCACTCAATTACCCAAGAAATACCATACTTTTTCAAGGGCATTTTGTGAGCATTCGGGAAGATCCAGGATGGTGATTCTGAGTGAATTGCGCTTAATATGGGGCTGGGCACGGAAAACGGCGTGGATCTTAGCCAACCTCAAATTGGTGCCGCGCGAGTTTGGATAAAATAAGATGCACGGGAACAGCGAAGCGCCTGTCAAAAAACCGTCGATGATCGACCCCTTCGGTCGCGCGGTTTCGTATTTGCGCGTTTCGGTCACCGACCGTTGCGATTTCCGTTGCGAATATTGCATGTCAGAGGACATGAAATTCCTGCCCAAATCCGAGGTGCTGACCTTGGAAGAATTGTACCGGGTGTGCACCGCCTTTGCCGGCAAGGGTGTCCGCAAAATCAGGCTGACCGGCGGCGAGCCCTTGGTACGTCGTGACATCATGACCCTGATCCGGCGCCTTGGGGCCAAGGTAAAAACGGGGGAACTGGATGAATTGACCCTGACCACAAACGGCAGCCAGCTTAGCCGCTTCGCCGAAGAGCTGGTGGATGCAGGGATCGAGCGCATCAACGTGTCTGTGGACTCTCTTGATGTGGACAAGTTCCGCAAAATCACCCGCCGCGGCGATCTGAACAAAGTGCTGGAGGGGATAGAAGCGGCATCAAAAGCCGGCCTGGCCATCAAGATCAATGCAGTGGCCATGAAAGGCCTGAATGACAGCGAATTCGACGACATGATCCGCTGGTGCGGTGCACACGGCCACGATATGACCCTGATCGAAACCATGCCCATGGGCGAGGTCGATCACGACCGCAACGATTATTATTTACCTCTGGTTCAGGTGCGCGCCGATCTCGATAAACGCTGGACCCTGGAGGACCTGGATTTTAATTCCGGTGGCCCCGCAAGGTATGTGCGCGTGGCGGAAACTGGGCGAAAACTCGGCTTTATCACCCCGCTTTCCCACAATTTCTGTGAATCGTGTAATCGGGTTCGGCTGACCTGTACCGGGATCCTGTACATGTGCCTGGGGCAAAACGACAAAGCCGATTTGCGATTCCCGCTGCGGGTCACCGACGACGAATCCCTGCTAGACGCCGCCATCGATGAGGCCATCGGCCGCAAGCCCAAGGGACATGATTTTGTCATCGACCGGGACAACAATAGCCCCGCCGTCGAACGCCATATGAGCGTGACCGGAGGCTAAAACACCGCCGTTGGGGCCATCCTCCCTTTGGGTTCAGCCCCAGGGGCCCTCCTCCCAAGATTTTGATTTCGCAGCGTTTGATTTCGACGACCCTCTACCCCGGCCGGTGGGCGCTTTGCTGCGATCAAACAGGTGCACATCACGGCGTTTGAGAACAAGCACCAACACCAGCCCGGCGGCAAACCCGCCGATGTGGGCCCAATAGGCGAGGCCGCCGCCATCATCGCCGGTGGACGACACGGTAGCTATGAATTGGAAAACAAACCACGCCCCTAAAACGATGAAGGCTGGGATGCGCAAGGGGATTAAAAATCCAAAGGGAACAACGACCAATATCCGGGCGTGGGGGTGCAAAAGAAAATAGGCACCTAAAACCCCACCGATGGCGCCGCTTGCTCCAATCATCGGGATCGTTGAGGACGGATCCTGGGCAGCTTGGGCCAGGGCCGCTGCTACCCCGCACGCGAGGTAGAAGATCGCGAACCGCACGTGGCCCATGGCGTCTTCCACGTTGTTCCCGAAAATCCACAAATAAAGCATGTTGCCACCCAGGTGCATCCAGCTGCCATGCAAAAACATCGAGGTGACAATGGATAATTCGGCCGACACCAAGACGATTTCGGGGGGCAGCGAATTCTCGCCCCACAGCACCGACGGGATGAACCCCAGGCGATAAGCAATGAGGTTGAATTCTTCGGTGGGCTGGAAGATCTGCCAAAGAAAAACCACGATGCACGTCGCAATAATGCCAATGGTCACCCATGGTCTAATTTCCGTTGGGTTATCATCGTGGAGAGGGATCATTGGGCCGACTTCATTTTTTCGCGAATAGGTAGAATGGACAAAATGGTATACTGAATTTCAGGACCGCGGACAGCCAATGCCAGTGAAAAAAGATCCTAAAATTTCCTTTGTTGCCGCCGACACGCCCCAGGCACGGGAAGCCCGCAATCAATTGGTGCGCGATTTGGGCCATGTGGCCCTGGCAAAAGCCGATGTGGTGGTGGCCTTGGGCGGCGACGGGCTGATGCTGCACAGCTTGCACCGAATCATGGGACGCCGCGTGCCAATCTTTGGCATGAACGTGGGAACGGTCGGTTTCCTGATGAATGAATTTCGCGCGGGCGGTTTGAAACAACGTCTTCAGGCCGCCGAAGAAGTGACCCTGCATCCTCTGCGCATGACAGCCCGCACGAATGGCGGCCGGCGGCTGTCGGCCCTGGCCGTGAACGAGGTGTCCTTGTTCCGCATGACCAGCCAGATCGCCAAGTTGCGGATTTCTGTGGACGGAGTGGTCCGCCTGGATGAACTGTTGTGCGACGGTATCTTGGTGTCCACCGCCGCCGGCAGTACGGCTTACAATTTGTCGGCCCACGGACCTATTCTGCCCATGGGGTCCAATCTGCTGGCCTTGACCCCCATCAATCCGTTCCGGCCCAGGCGTTGGCGTGGCGCGATTTTGCCCCATGACGCCGATTTCCGTATCGAAGTTTTGGAACGCGACAAACGCCCGGTGAGTGTGACCGCCGACAACAAGGAAGTACGCGATATTACCCAGGTGCGGGTGGCCGAGGCCTCGGGTAAAGAGGTGGGGTTGCTGTTCGACCCTGAACATAATTTGGAAGAACGGGTTCTACGGGAGCAGTTTTTGGGATAGGCGATTGACCCGCGAATCCTTGCCATCGATGCATTCGTCCATACGTTCATAGTAGTGGGATAATAGGAGGGAACGATGCAGGCACCGGTTCAGATTACATTTCGCGGCATTCCATCATCAGATGCCATCGAGGCCCGCGTTCAAGAAGAGGCTGAAAAGCTGGGAAAATTCCACAACAACATCACCTCTTGCCGCGTGGTTATCGAATCTCCCCACCACAGCCAAACCAAAGGCAACTTGTATCACACCGCCATTTATCTGAGCGTGCCCGGCGGCGCCATCGAGGTCACCAAGGACAATCGCAAGGATCATTCGCACGAGAACGCGTATATTTCGGTCCGCGATTCCTTTCGCGAAGCCGCGCGCCAATTGGACGACCGTTTGGACAAACGCCGCCACCAGGTGAGAACCCACATATCATAAAAGTGCCATGACACACCCCGCGCTTCGACACACCAGGCAACGCTACCCGGCGGCAACGTTGGCAATGTTGACTGTTACCCTTTTGATTGCCGGATGTGGCATGGGCGCAGGATCGAACGATGGCACTCAGGCGGTCGCCAGCACCGATGAATGGCGGGGCAATTACGGTGGCCCCGATACCGAAGGCTGGGCCACTGCCACCAACCAGGCTGAATGGGTCACTCTGTGGGCGGCACTGGGTGTTGAGCCCTCGGGCGCTCTGGGTGACGGCCTTGTTGGGATCGCGGTGTTCTTGGGACTTCGCAATACCGGCGGGTTCGGCATCACGATCGACTCCCAGACAAACGAGGACGGCACGTACGTTGTCCAATACAGCGAGGTCGCGCCGGGACCCGAGGCCATCGTCACCATGGCGTTAACCGCGCCCTATGTGATTTGGACCATTGTTGATCCCGGCCTGCGAATCGTCGTCGAAAAATCCACGCCCTAGTCAGCCCGCCATCCCCCAACATGGATAAAATGGCGTAGACTGCGGCCATGGCAGCACCGGTCACCAAAGAGCTGAGTTTCCCCGGGGCCCAAGGTGCGTCCCTAGCCGCCAAGCTAGATCTGCCCGAAGGCGAGCCCTGCGCATACGCGATTTTCGCCCATTGTTTTACCTGCTCGAAAGAATTTCTGGCGGCTTCAAGGATCAGCGAGGCGCTGGCGGATTTGGGCGTGGGCGTGTTGCGATTCGATTTCACCGGTTTGGGCGCATCGGAAGGCGAATTCGAAGGCACTAATTTCACTTCCAACGTGGGTGATCTGATCGCCGCGGCGAACCACCTGCGGGAAAATTTCGAAGCACCAAAAATTCTGGTGGGCCATTCGTTGGGCGGTGCTGCCGTTCTGGCGGCCGCACCGGACGTACCGGAAACCGTTGCGGTTGCCACGATCGGTGCCCCAGCAGACCCTCACCATGTGAGCCATTTGTTCGAGCCGTCGTTAGGGGAGATCAAGGAAGACGGGGCTGCGAACGTTTCCATTGGCGGCCGGGATTTCACGATCCAACAGCAATTCGTGGACGACATTGCCAACCAGGATCTGACCACAGCCATCGGCACATCCCGCAAGGCGCTGTTGTTATTCCACAGCCCCATGGATCAAACGGTGAGCATCGAAAATGCCGCGAAGATCTATGGCGCGGCAAAACATCCAAAAAGCTTCATATCTTTGGACAAAGCAGACCATCTGCTCACCAAAAAGAAAGACGCGATTTACGTGGCCAAGGTTCTGAACGCCTGGGCCAGCCGCTACGTGGATTGAGCTAAATCAACCGTCAGCAGAATGCGCCCTTATCGTACAGAGCTGCCAACTGCCCGGACTTGATGAGCTGCACCAGCAGTCCATTGGGCAACGTGGCGATGGAAACGCAGTTTCCATTTCCCCCGCCACCGACGGCAACCAGATACACGATGAATTCGGCCAATTCGCCGACCACCGGCACCCAGCCGATCACGGCCAGAATTACAAATCCCACCAATGTCCAACCAATGCGGGAAATAAGGGTTTAGGTGTCTGGGTATTCCCCAGCCAGACCGCCCCCGCTACCGCAACGAGTGCCCCTGCCAAAAACATCTTTTACCGAATTTTGCATCCGTAAATTCTCCTCACAAAATAACCACAGCGAATGACATTCCGTTAGCGCGTCCGCGAGGACCGCTCAACCGTGGTCAAAGTTGCAATTTTCAATCTACAGAAAATCACATACGGTCTAAACAGACTGATGTGATAGAGGTCACAGCAATTGAATTCTTTGGTTTAAAAAAACTGGCTCTCAACTCTGAGACAAGATACAGTCTCGGACTCTGGTAATTATAGCGCTGATGCTAATACTGCTTCAATTACGTGGTAACGCTACCGTTGCTTCTTTGGGAAATATGAACGACCAGCATAGGTTGATCACCAAGCTAGGATGGAAGGATTAAATTATGACTGACACACTGGGTACCGGACATACACACGAAAGCGGTCCAGGACAGGTTTTTGAAGCTTGTGCTACTGCTGCCGACGGAGCTTTCAACGAAGCAATTGCGGGGGGTGGTACCCCTCAGGAAGCATTCGCCGCCGCCTCCTCCGCTGCGCAAGAAGTAGCGACTGATATGGGTGTGCCGTTGGAGGTGTTTCAAGAACACATGGGTGCTGCCTCGGAAGCATTCAATGATGGGATGGCTAACGGAGATGCGCCCCATGATTGCCTTGAGGCGGCTGGAAACGCCGCAGAGCATAGTGTCGGTGGGCCTCAAGGTATTGATGGGGCTTTAGATCAGGTTGGTGCTGCCGCAGAAGAAGCTTTCGCCACAGCCATGGCTGATGGCGCCTCCCCTGAGGCATGCTTTGAAGCCGCCGCCACCGCTGCGCAAGGAGCAGCGGCTGAAGCCGGTGTTCCTCCGGCAATGTTTGAAGGTGCCCTGGCTGCTGCCTCGGAAGCATTCGCAACTGGTTTGGAGGGTGGAGCTACGCCCGAAGCTGCTTTCCAAATGGCTGGCGATGCCGCAGGCCAGGCGGGAGAGCACGGCCCGATGGGAGAGCACGGCCCGATGGGAGAGCACGGTCCGATGGGTGGCCCGATGGGTGAAGGCGGCCCGATGGGTGAAGGCGGCCCGATGGGTGAAGGCGGCCCGATGGGTGAAGGCGGCCCGATGGGTGAAGGCGGCCCGATGGGTGAAGGCGGCCCCCCAGCGCCACCCGACCCGATGGGAGAGCACGGCCCGATGGGTGGCCCGATGGGAGAGCACGGCCCGATGGGTGCCCCGATGGGAGAGCACGGCCCGATGGGTGAAGGCGACCCGATGGGCGGCCCGATGGGCGGCCCGATGGGTGAAGGCGGCCCGATGGGTGAAGGCGCCCAGATGGCTACAGGCCAAGACACCGCGCTCGGCAATGCTTTGGATGGCAATACAGCCCAGGGCGGAGCAAACACAGCTCATGATCAGGGTGAGGGGGATCATGAGCACGAGCATGCTGATAGTGGAAACCAAGAGACTTCGGACGACGTTGTCGTCTAACTGGTTTTTGCTAGGCCTTTTGTAGCCTGTCTAATATTTAGGCAGCGCAAAAGAGCCAAAGAATGTGTGCGGCGGTGACAAATTAGTCCACGGAAGCGGCGGGGTTATCCCGTCTGCGGACGGAATAATACTGTGCCACCTGTAGCCTTTGATCCTTTTCGGGATGGAAGGGCTACAGGACGCGCACTGTGGAGCTTTATCTACGTGTTAGGCTGGCGTGCCATGTTGATGGGCTGAGTCAGCGCGAGGCGGCAAGTTGGTTTGGCATTGCGCGCGAGACGGTAAGGAAAGTGCTCCGGCATTCGTAACCCCCTGGCTACCGCCGCCGCTGCCAGCCACCGAAACGCCCGAACCTGGCGGAGATCATCGACCCGTATTCTGAGAGAAGACCGAACGGTTCACCGCAAGCAACGTCACACGGGGAAGCGTATATTCGAGGGCCTTCGCGACGAACATGGCTTCTCGGGTAAGGGAACCATCGTCAAGGATTACGTTCCCGAACGGCGTCGTCGTCTGCGGGGGATGTATGTACCGTTGTCAAATTCTCCGGGCCATGCTCAAGCAGACTTTGGCGGGCGGATGCGATCATCGCCGGCGTCGAGTATATCGGGCCGCATTTTTTTGTTTTGACCCTTCCTCACTGCGACGCCTGCTTCGTTGCGCCCTACCCGGCGGCGGCGGGGGAGGCCTGGCTGGACGGGCACAATACGGCCTCCGCCTTTTTCGGCGATGTTCCCCAAAAACGCCAGCTTAACCGCCAATCCAATGGTTGACACCCGGTGCGTCCACTGGGACAACCTGCAGCACCGTGTTCTGCATCACATCAAGTGAACTAATTTTACGCTGCCCTTTGGACTGGTTTTGCTCCGCCGTTGACATAAGGGATTCAAAAGGGGCTGGGTTTATTTTCAGCCCCTTTTTTATTGCGAGGCAACGAACCCGATTTACCGGCTGCGTATAATTTAAATTGATACCACGTGGCTTCATGTATGCTGAGAGCACTAAACTTACTATCAATATAGCCATTCGAACTTATTCCAATGGCCGTTTTATTGATGAAAATAGGCCTACTTAATGAACACTAAAGCTCTTAGGGCCGCTGCACTTTGCGGTGTCCCACTAGTCAGACAATTCGGGATCCGGGTAACTCAGGATCAAATTGAGGAACACTGCTCTCAAGGTAGGCTGAGGTCGACTAATGATCTGCAAGCAGTATTTTCAGACTACGGTGTTAGTGCTCAATTTATAAGACCTTCAATTGGAGACTTAAAAACTCGGTCATACTACTTTCCCTGCGTTGCCGTTTTCAAAAACGGCTCTGCAAATATCCTCATAAGTATAAAAAAGAATGAGATTGGACAATATAACTTTCAAGTCATGGATCCTCTGGACCCTAGTCAGGAAGTACTCTCTATAAATGAGGAAGATTTTACCAAAGAGTGGTCAGGTACTGCTCTAATTGTTGTCCGCAAAAGTGGTGTTTCCAGTCAAGATAGAATTTTTAATTGGCGCTGGTTCGTCCCCGAATTCTTTCGCTTTAAAAGCCTTCTAGTAATAACATTTTTTATATCCCTTATAACTCACCTATTGGGGATTGCTCCAATTGTTTTTATTCAGGTTTCTCTTGATAAGGTGATTGGATACGGAGCTGTTTCTACTCTGTATGTTTTGACCATTGGTGCCTTACTTGCCCTAGCATTTGGCGGGGTCATGAGTTTTGTTAAAGATTATGTGATTAACTTTATCTCCACAACAATTGAAGCTCGTCTTACGGGTGATCTATACGATAAAACTCTTAACCTTCCAGCTCAGGAGTTTCAAACTAACGAATCTAAAGATTTCGAAAATGCTTTGTCTTCTCCAATAGCTATAAAGAACTTTATATCGAGACAGATACTTTCAACAATTTTTGACTCAGCGGGCATTATTGTCTTCTTACCAGTCTTAGTTGGTTACAGCCCGGTGCTAGGCGCGTTAGTCATATCCTTCGCTATTGTCATTGGTTTTATTTCCCTATTTGGACGATGGCGTGAGAAGGAAGCCGTTAATCGCGGCATGGCTGTTGAAACTGCAAGAAGACGTGCGGTTCAATCCAGTGTCTCTGGTATTGAAACTATAAAATCGTTTTCGCTTGAAACGTCTCAGCGACGTAATTGGCGTCAAATATCTTCGGAGAACATGCGCAATACTGGCTTACGAGAAATATCAGGACTTGTTGTCAGTAACCTTACCTCTACGCTTCAACAAATCATGACAATTTGTCTAGTTTTTGTCGGCGTTTTACTGGCTTTAGGAGGTAGTCTGTCCCCTGGATCAATTATTTCGTGTAATATGCTTGGTGGAAAGTTAATTGCACCAGTCAAGAACCTAATCACATTCTTTTCAGATTTGGATGGCTTTAAGCGGACTATGGATACTGTAAGCGGTATCTGGAATGGTCAATCTGAAAGAGTGGGTACCGGGTTACCTTGCTTAATTAAGGGCGGCTTAGAACTTCGAAATGTCACGGTAAATTTTGGAGACAAGCCTGCTATTAAAGATGTTAGCGTAAGTATAGAAGCCCGCTCTAAAGTAGCTATTGTTGGCGCATCAGGTTGCGGAAAAACCTCTCTTATACGTCTCTTTCAAGGATTTCTTCGGCCAAATGCTGGAGTGATGGAAATTGATGGTCAGAACTACCTGCACCTAGACCTTGGATCGTATCGCAGTCAAGTCTCTATGGTAAGCAACGAGCCGGTTTTCTTCGGCGCTACAATCGAGGAAAATTTACGAATTGTTAGACCTAATATTAGTGAGAGAGAGTTTTCTGAAATTCTAGAGATTACAAACTTAGGTGCGGTATTAGAGAAACTTGATGATGGAATATCGACAGACATTAATCAGTTTGGTCTCCCATTATCTCAGGGTAATAGGGTAACTCTAGCAATAGCTCGAGCCCTAATATCTGAGCCTAAGGTTTTATTGATTGATGAGGCTCTCTCTAGTCTCGACAAAGCATCTCAAGTTAATTTTTTAGCAAATATTGATAAAATTTCACATAACAAGACCCTGGTCATGGGCACCCATGATTTAAGGCTTATGAACTATTTTGATAAGATTATTGTCCTCAATGAAGGGAGTGTCGTTGGGTTTGGCGAACATGATGCATTGTTGGCGGAATGCAAAAGTTATCAGGCTCTTTGGGACTTGGAGCAGACCCTGGCCTATACCTAAACACCGCAACCTTAAAATCAGCAAAATAATATGTCGAACGACAAGACTTATATAAACGGCGAGTTCATCTTTCGCGAAGGCGAAACTGCTCAATTCGCTTACGTCGTAAAGTCTGGCGCTGTGGAAGTACTGAAGGTTGGATCCGATAACCAGCAAGTTCTGGCAGAGGTTGGCCCTAATAGCATTTTTGGGGAGATGGCTCTTATCGACGGATCTCCTCGAAGCGCTAGCGCTAGATCAAAAGGTGACTCAGTTGTTACTGAAATTACCGCCGATGAATTTAAGGGTTATATCCAAAATTACCCCGAAACGGCTCTCCGAATTATGCGGACGATATCAGACCATATAAGGACTGCAAACATCCGTTTGGCAGCGCAGGAAAAAAATATAGACGGAGAAGTTAACAGTTCCGCCTGGTCTGATCAGGAATGGCGAAGCCATGGCATACTAAGCGACGAATCTATTGCGGATACGGACGCTATATATCAAAGAAGTCCTTCAAAACCTCTCATGATTGTAACAGTAGTAGCTTTGCTGTTTTTCACTTTCGGAGCAGTTTTTGCTTCAATTAATGAAATTGAAACAACTATTTCTTCTCGTGGAAAATTCACCACTCAAACGCCCAATGTAATCATTGAATCTAAAGCTAGCTCGACAGTAAAGCACATAACAGTTGAACGTGGCGACATGGTTAGAAAAGGCGATGTTATCGTCGAGCTAGATGACACCATCGTCTTAACTAATCTTCAACAAAATGAAAAGCTTATCAATAATTTGAGTCGTAAAATAACGAGGATAGAGCTGGAGAGATTACTGATCTCAGGGGCAGTGGAAGTGGTTAATGGCGACGATTTAGACCCGCTGAATTTGGATACTTTACAAAAGAGAGTTTCTGAGTATCGGCAGACGGTAAAATCCTTCGAATCAAAATTGTCTCGATTAGAGTCTGAAAAGATGTCGACAAAAGAATCTGTCGATATCTCTAGAGAACAAACGGCGATAAAAGAACGGTTACGAGACGTTCAAAAAGACCTATATGACGCAAAAATAGGGACCCTTCTCCAATTCCTTGCTGCGGAAGATAGTGTGCTCGTGGCAAAGAGAGCTGAATTCAACGCACAGAATTCGGCGAGAATGGTCGTGTCTGATATATCCGCCCTCCAAGCTGATAAGAGTGCATTTCAGGCCCAATGGGCTTCGAAGATTTCTGGAGAATTAACTGTTAGCGCTGAAGAACTTACGCAGTTAAAACAAGAACGCGTCAAGCTGCAGCAATCGTTCGACAATATTCTCGTAAGGGCACCGGTTAGTGGAATAGTTCTAGACCTCCCTGCAGTCTCAGCGGGTGGCGTTGTTAGCGTAGGCGATATGATTTTAACAATAGTTCAAATTGATCAACCATTATTTTTAGAAGTAGATATTGACCCGAAGAACATCAGTGATATTCGTCTAGGCATGCCGGTCTCTGTGAAGGTCGATTCAATGCCATTTCAGGAGTTCGGTGATATCGAAGGGAAGTTAATTTTCATATCGCAAGATACTTTTACTGAATCTCTTTCAGGAGAAGCCGGCCTTTTTTATAGGGCCAGGGTAGAGACGGTACCGTTAAGTTCAACAAAGATGCCGAGTGATTTTTTATTGACCCAGGGCATGCAGGCTAATGCAGATCTAAAAGTTGGAACGAGAAGATTAATAACATATTTTACTTATCCGATATTGAAGGCTTTCGAGGAATCTTTTAGAGAGCCTGATTAAAGTTAGTTTTATTGTTATTATTGTCGTGAGACCACTCTTCGTATTGGATCTGTTTCATGTGCGTTGAAATGCTTGTGTTGAGTGGGAAATTTGATATGAAAAATTAAGTTTTTCTTGTGGCGGTCTTGGTTGAAGTGGTTGTGGATCGAGGCATTCAGAGTGGCCCACCCAAGCGCAGGAAGCGCAAAGGATTTGTACCTGGGCCTCTACAATCTGAGGTATTGGAAGTGGCGCAAGGATTTACGAAGAACGAGAATTAATCCCCACGTTCGCCTCCGCCCGTTGACTTCCCCGCCTTTTGGACGCCTAATACGGCTACCCGGGGGGCGTTAAAAGCGGGCCAGTCAAAGTGTGCCCTACGCCTTCCGACGCACAATCGGGCAGGGAGGCCCTTTAGAAAATGAACAGGACACAAGCTTCGGTACGCGTCGCCACAGCTATTTTAGGCGGGGCGTTGGCTGCCGTTATTGCCGTACCGGCGATGGCCGCTGAGATAACCCAAAATCGGTTGACGCATGCCGACGCCGATCCCAACAACTGGGTCATGGGGTTCCAAAACTATAGTTCCCACCGTTATTCGCGGCTGACCCAGATCAACCGCGCCAACGTTGGATCGTTGAAGGTGGCGTTCGGCATTCCGCTTACCTCAAGCCTGATAGGCCGAACACGCACCAACCTTCAAAACTATCCGCTCGTCGACAACGGCATGATGTATGTCGACGACGGCGCCGGCGTTTACTACAAGATCGATGTCAGCTCGGGAATTCAAGGAAGATTCCTGTGGGCTGCCGACGCGGCGTTGGAAAAGGATATGGGCGCCCGCTCCCGCGGCATCGCCCTGTATGCGAACGCCCTTCTCCATAATCTTGAGGATGGCCGCGTTGTTTCGGTCGATACCGATTCGGGCGAATTCAATTGGGATCTGCAAATTGCCCGTGTCGAAGGCAAACCAGGCAGTTCCGGCATCAATGTCGACCGCGAAGGCTTCACGGCAGCTCCAATCGCCGTTAACGACATGCTATTGGTCGGCAACAGCAAGGGCGACGCCGGCTCGAACGGCTGGCTTGCTGCCCTGAACATCGAATCGGGCGAAGAGTTGTGGCGGACCTACATGATTCCGGGTCCGGGTGAGTTCGGTTTCGAAACCTGGGCCGACGACCACCACGCCTGGAAGACCGGCGGTGCCGGCCTGTGGACCACGGGTTCCGTCGATATTGCCCAAAACATTACTATTTGGGGCACGGCGCAACCGGTGCCGATGTTTGACCCCGAATTCCGTCCCGGCGACAACCTGTATACCAACAGCGCCGTCGCCATGGATCTCGATGACGGAAGCATACAGTGGTACTTCCAGTACACACCGAATGAATCCTGGGACTATGACGAGCAAGGCGTCCATATACTGATCGACGCTCCTTACATGGGCAGAAACGCGCAAATGGTCACCCACTTCGGACGCAACGGCTACTACTATCAGCTCGACCGCACGAACGGGGACTTCCTGAGCGCCAGCCAGTTCGTCGATACCGTGAACTGGACCGCGGGGATCGATCCCAAGACCGGTATGCCGGTCGAATACGATCCCAATCTGCTGCTTCAAACTTACATTCCAGAGACCCGGTTCCTTCGTGGCGAAGGCTTGAACAACACACCGGCCTGCCCGCATCTGTTGGGTGGTGTACGCTGGCAACCTCCAGCATACAATCCAGTAAAACAGATAGCCTATACAGCTGGTAACGACGGCTGCTTCGTTTTGGAAGTTGATCCCGTCGTTTCTCTCGGCCCCGATGGCGGCATTGACTTTGATGCTCCTGGTGCCCAGTTCGGCCACAAGGACGCAGACTGGAATGCCATCCAAAACACGGATCTGCACGGATTGCTGGCCGCGGTCGACGTGACCACGGGCGAGGTGATTTCCCGTCTCCGCCAGCCGTTCCTAAACAATTCGGGCATTCTGTCCACTGCCGGCGGCCTGCTCTTTACGGCCACGGTCGATGGTGCAATTACGGCGCACCATGACGAAACTCTAGGGGAACTGTGGCGGTTCCATACCGGAATCTCCATCAAGGCTCCGCCCATCACCTATGCGGTCGGCGGAAAGCAGTTCGTTGCTATTATCGCTGGCGCTCCAAAGCCGGGCGGTAACTTTGGTCACGTCGAGCTCGAAGAAATGATCCCGGGCACGATGCTGTATGTGTTCTCACTCTAGTCACCGCAATTAGTTGACTATGGGGCGGGCCGGCAACGGTCCGCCCCCCTTTTTAGGCACGGATGGCTGTTGTAGGCTGCCTCTTGTGACGTTTCTGATCCCGTTTTTTGCGGTTGGGTTGGCAGTGCTGACCGCCGCGCCCGCTCACGCCCAGCAGGACCGCTCAATCCTGGAAGCGGCGGGCCTTTACGCACCGTCGGTGTGGGACTTGGAAATCGGCGCCCATGCCAGCGAACTGCCGACTTCGGAATATATTGATTTCGCGTGCGGCACTGGTGGCGGCCCGCCTTCGCTTCCACTGACCGGATGGACGGAATTCACAAAATGCAGCGCCGAAGAGGGTACGGGCTTCCACGAGGTGTATTTTCAGTACGATGACGAGCCCGAATATTGGGCCCGGGCGAGGCGGCTCGACACGCAGGTTGAGCTGTACAAACACACATCGGCCTATGCGATCCCGGTCATCGTGTCGGCCCTGTTTGACGGCGATGGCTTCATGGTCGGCTTTCGCATGGTTTCTGACCCCCGGGTCGACGTGGCGATTCGCGAGAAAGGGTCTGATTTAGCCGGATTCCTGATGGCGCGGTATGACGGCGCGGAATGGGCGTGCGAGAACCTTCCGCGGCTGGAGGGCGAGCGCGAATTCAAAGGTGACTTTTTCAAAAGCCGGTGTGAACAGTACGAGCCAATCGTAGGACTTGACTTGATTATTGAGCGTCATCTTTTGCGCAAAGCGGGGCAATTCGCGATCAACCCGGCCGACGGCTTGCCGATGACCGGGCAATTCGAAAGCATGAGTTTGTTGGAGGTGACCCTTGCCGCCGGTATCCCCGGCCGAGAATCCCGCCTTGCCGCCCTCGCCGACCCGGGCCCAAGTGAGCGAGGTCAGCTGATACAGCGCGCCTTGGCCTGCCCCGGATGCGACTTGACCGGATCGAATTTCAAGCGCGCCAATCTCTCGGGAGCCAATCTTTCCGGCGCCAATCTCTCGGGAGCCAACTTTCACGGTGCTACCTTGGCCGGCGCTAATCTATCCGGCGCAATCCTGGTCAAAGCCAACCTAAACCGGGCCGATGTGAAACGGGCCAACTTGCACGAGGCGGATCTTTCCGAAGCCATGATGTTCCGCGCCCGATTTGATGGGGCGGATTTGTCGGGAGCTAGGCTTCAGGGCGCGTTCGGGGGTGAGGTTCAGATGATTGGGGCCACCGTTACCAACGCCAACCTAAGCCTGATGGACCTGCGCGAGGCGCGATTGAATGACGCCGACTTCAGCGGATCGAACATCAACAATGCCTGGCTGAATAACGCCCAAATGGCGCGGTCCGTTTTTGTCGGCGCCAACCTCATCTTTACTTCGTTGAGATTTGCCTCAATGGTGCTGACGGATTTTTCCCAGGCCGATGTCCGGGGTTCTGACCTGTTTGGCGCCAATTTGCGCGGGGCCAATCTGACCGATACGGATTTTTCCCATTCTCGGCTGACGAATGTCAATCTTTCCGAGGCTCAGGCCACTGGCGCCAAGTTCGTCGATGCGCTTCTGCCGGCGGGGTTCGAGCCGCAATAGTGCTTAAGGTCGAAGCGTATCGCAGCGGATTGAATCCGGCCCCATCAAATTGGCACAAAATTCGAAGGTAACCTCACCCGCATCCTTGAACCACTCGGTGATAAAGAGCGCCAGCGCAGTCGCGTGGCGCCTGACCAGTGCCACTTCGCCCTTGGCCGGGGTGTCCGCACCCAAGTCTTCGCGCGTGATTCCGTAGCAGCGGTCGTCCCTGTATGCCCGTACATCGTAATGGGGCATCGCGGTTGTCGGACGGCCGCACAGGATGACTTCGATAAGTTCGTCTTGGGTCAAAACCGTTTCGCGCAGATTTGCGCCTTTTGACGAGCGCGGTTCGTCAGGGATGCCGTTGCCAGCCCATCCATGGCAGTCGGTGCACTCCGCTTGCTCAAGCCATATATCCTTGCCCATTTCAGCGTCTTGCGCCGCGGCCGGGTACGCCGAACCAACGAGTCCCACAAAGACAGCCGCCAAAACATAAATCGTCAGGTTCCCAGCCATGTAGTGGCTCCTCTAATTCTTGATTGCCTTAGCAACATTCGCCAATATTGCTAGTGAGAGCTTCCCATTTTTTCAACGTGCGGACAACGCTCGGTTTGGTAGGTGCATCCTTAACCCCGAGGGTACAGACGCACCTATTGCTCTGTCTTTCTGATCTCTCCAAAATGCACGGCAGACGAAGGACTCACGGGTGGAATTTTTATCGACAGGGATACCAACAGGTTGGCTGACCGCCTTCCTGGTGCTAGCGGGTGCGGCGTGGCTGCTGTTGCGTGGGAAGACGAGGCGGATCGTAGCGGCGGCCGCCCTCGCGATTGTGGCTCCTTTGGCTGGCGCGGTGCTCTGGTACCTGCCACAGGGCGAGCCTGCCTCGAACGCCGAACAAAAAGCCACGCAGGAGGTCCAGGAGGTCCGGGTTCGCCCCGCCGAAGCCAATCAGAGGGAGGCCGCCGAAGCAGCAATTCGGGAAGCGGAGGCCCTTCTTAATTTTGGCGACACGGACGCGGCGCGCCTGGAATTCGAACAGGCCCGCAGGACCTTCGCCAACATTGGAGGCATTTCCGGCCAGGGTGACGCCGCGTTCGGCCTGGCCCGCCTCGCGCACGTTTCCGGGCAATCCGACCGCGCCCGCGAACACTTTTCCGAAGCACTGGCACTGTACAGGGAGGCAGGCGCACTGGCCGAGGAGGCTTGGGTGCTCGTTGCCTTGGGGGATCTCGAGAAGGACACATTCAATTGGGGTGCCGCCAGAGACAACTACCGGAAAGGCAGATCCGTTTGGAGTGGACTGGCGTCGCAACCCGCCCATGAACACGTGCTTCTTCGACTCGACCAACTGCGGGATTTCCCTGCCGGCGAGGCGGCGGCGCGATCCGATCTTGCCCAGGCACGGCTTCTGTACGCTAATCTGGACGATCCGGTGGGGCTTGGAGACGTCAATCTGATCGAAGGACAACTGGAATTTAACCTCGGCGACTTTGACACCGCGTGGACCCAATTTGGTAAAGCCGTGCTCGCCTATCGGGGCGAAGGGGATACCGGGGCAGAAGCGGACGCCACCTCTTGGGTTGCGCGCGCCGAAGTTGGGCGCGGCCATAATGTGGCCGCCTCTGATGCCGTAACCGAGGCCGAACGGCTGTACGTCAAAATCGGCAGCGAAACAGGGTTGGCGCAGTCGGCGCTGATACGCGGCGATATTGAGCGCATCCAAGGCCGGGTATCCCAGGCGCTGCAACACTATCGCCAAGCTGCCACCCGTTTGGGCACGCTTTTGCACCGCCGGGAATCCGAGGCCTGGCTGAAATCCGGCCAGATGGAACGGGAAAATGGGGATCTCGCCGCCGCGAATGATGCATTAAACAAGGCGCTGGGCCTTTTCGCCGAGGCTGCGGATGGGCGGCGCGGGATGGCGGAGGCATTATACTCCCTCGGAATAGTGGCGCTGGCCAGAGGAGGCCTTGAAGAAGCCACGCAATTCTTGACAAAGGCTGGGGAGTTGTATGCCGGGGTTGGGAACCAAGTTGCGTTTGGCCGGGCGCTACTTCAACTCGGCCGTGTCAAAATCGAATTGAGCGATCTGGAGAGCGCAAGGCAATTCATCGTCGATGGCGCTGCGGCGCTTGAGGCTGCTGGCCAGCAATTCGGCGCGGTCATTGCACATCTGACACTTGGCGAGCTGGAGCGCGCGGCGGGCAACACAGATGTGGCCAGCACGGCCTTTGCCGCGGCACGAACCGCACTCGACCGCATCGAGGAGCCGATCTTGGAGGCAAACCTCTACCTTGGCCGGCCTCCGGTCCAGCGCATCGACCTGGTGGGCATGGCCCGATCCCGCGACTATCATCTCGGCGCCCCGCCACCGCCCACAGAACAGCAAATCGAGCACGAATCGAAACGTGAAGAAAATTGGATTGTGTTCCCCAACCAGAATTTCGAGGCGCGCCGGCTTGCCGACGCCGTAGTTCGAACTCTCGTCGAAGCCGGATTCTGATCGGCGTCCCTCACTCGACCCAGCCAAGCTTTGCCATTTCGGCCAGGACCGAGGGAACGGTGTTGGATGGAGCTCGCGAACTCCTGCCTCCAAGAGGGCCCACCACCGGCAGGCGCTCCTGCACCTGGGCTGCAAATGGAACGGTACCCGCAGCAGCGCCGAGGCCAACGATAAATGTGCGTCTTGGTTCACGTATTCGATGATCCCCTGTCTAAGGTCAGAGCCTTTGGGTTGATCTTCGACCGTTTCTGATAAGTCTCGATTAACGAAAAGCCTTATGCGGAAAGCTAAACCAATTTCAACTAGCGACCAAAACGCGAGTTCGTGGAATTCATGTGCTGGAGGCGAGGAGCGGGAACTAGAGTCGGGCCGATAATTTTTGGCGGCAAGCCGAACCGAGGAACGGCCCAACCGAGATATTAGCGCACAGGAGCCCCGGGTACGGCCGCCTCCCGCTGCTCTCCGGTCGGATGGCGTTCTTGCTTATCTTGCCCTCCAATTTCTAGCGACCCTATTTGTCGAGTGCGATCAGGTTGTCTAGTGGTGTAAGTGGGCCATCCACCCCATCTTTCGATCACCGACCTGCAATAGCTATAATCATGTGGACTCTGTTGCCGTTTTGGACTCTATCATGGGTGTAGATCCTGAACCGCAGACAATCCATCAGCTGTGGATCCTCCGGGTGCTAAGCCTTCCTAGAATAGGGAGGCGCCATATTGCCTCCAGCCGGGGCCGCTCTCCCTCTGGGCGACCCCTTTTCGCTCAGCGACGACACCTAGGTCGGCACAAACATCACCGGCAGCCGCTCCTGCGCCCGAGCTGCAAACGGTGCCGTCGCCGCTGCGGCGCCGAGCCCAGCACTTCACAGGAACTACACACCAGCCCTCGGAGCTAAATTCCCAGCGCCTCGACTGATATCCCGAACCCTTTGATTTAGCTGGTGCCCGCTGCTGGACTCGAACCAGCACGGCCTTACGGCCAAGGGATTTTAAGTCCCTAGCGTCTGCCAATTCCGCCAAGCGGGCACCCCCCCGCACACTACCGCTTGGGGGCCACTAGGGCCATGGGGGCCATGGGGGCCATGGGGTCCATGGGGTCAAAGTGGCCATTGGGGAGCCAGCAATCCCGTTCAAGCGTCCGGGCCGTTGAGGATGGCGTGGATATGGTGGGCGATGGGTTCGGTCTGATCCGCATCGGTCCAATATTCGTTGTGGGACAAGGGATTCCATTTGGTCAGAGGGCCCCCCACGACGATGGAAAAATCCCTGGAGACGGTGTCCGCAAATGCCTGGTTGATGGCTCGCAGGGGATATCCCAACACGTCGGCGGGGTCGTAGTAATTTTCCCAAAGGGCCCCTTCGGGCAATGTGATCGGCACTGGGGTTTTCTTAGCGAACGTAAAGATCGGGATCGAACAGCCAAAGGTGATGAAGGCCCGCAAGGTATCCAGGCGCTGGAACCGATTGCTTGGCTGCTTTTCGGCATCCGGGGTTTTGTGCAGGTCCCAAAAGTAATTGGACATGATGTGGCCGCCCAGGGAATGGGCCAAGATCATCAACGGCTTGTCCTCGGATTCCAGGGCGCCATGCAGCGCGGTTACGGCTTCGCGGACCTTTTGGTGGATCAATGCGTAGGTGTCGGCGGCGGGGTCATAGCCGTGGCGCTGCGTATCCACCGGACGGTATGCAGCTGAATCGCCAAACGCACTGACGATGAATTCGCGCAGGGGAAGGAAATCCAATGCGTTGTCCAGGCGCGCCCGAGACAAATATTCGTTGCGGCTGTGTTTCAGGATGTTGGCCCAATGGACCGATTGCCAAGCCACTCGGTCTGGGCGGATCCCCAACGCCCGTGCCTGCCTCGTCACGTGCCTTCGCACTGGCTCGGCAAAGGACTCATCCTTATGGCCTGTGCCGTGGATGACCAAAATCCCCATTTCGGCCATGTTAAAACTGCCCCGCTTCGATCCTCCCACCGATGATTGAGAATACCCCCGCGATCCAGGACTTCCAAGGCGCGGCCCCCCTGACCCGGGGGTCGACCATCGGCTAGTATCACCGCCATGAGCAAAGCAGAGCGTGTACAGGCGGGAATTGGATGGCTCATCCGCGGCGTCCTAGTCAACGAGGCCATCTTCGCGGGCATCGCCGCCAATTAGCCGGTAGCGTTCACCGCCGTCATGGCATTGACCGCCAGCTTTTTACCGGCACTGTTGGAGCGAAATCTAATACTGCAACTGCCCATCGAATTTACGCTGATTATCGTGGTGTTCGTGTTCGCCACCCTATTTATGGGCGAAGGGCGCAGCTTTTATGCCCGCTACGGATGGTGGGACAATGCGCTGCATACCGGGTCGAGGGTGGTGATGGGGTTTGTCGGCTTCTTGGTGCTTTACGCCCTGTAACAACACGGACGGCTGCAGATGAAGCCCGTGTTGCTGTGCACCTTTTCCTTTTCCTTTGCCTTTGCCTTTGCCCTGGCGGCGGCAACGTTGTGGGAGATTTTTGAATTCACGATGGACAACACATTCGGTTTCACCATGCAGAAAAGTGGCCTGGATGACACCACGGCGGATTTGATCGTGGGCGGCGCAGGCGCGGTGTTCGCCGTTGGCACCGGCTACTTGTTTTTGGTGCGTCGCCACGCCCCCTTGGGGTGGTTCGAGTACATGTTGGAACGCTATTTCGATGAAAACCCGGACGACTCGGAGCCCAAATAGGATGAAACCTTAGGAGCCAGCAACCGCGGCTAATGATCCCAATTCAGGCCACAGGTAGGCGATCTTGCGCACGGGTCGGCCACCAAACCGGATGGTTCTGGCCCCATAGGGTACACCGCCCAAGGCTTCGTAAAATTGGCGGGCGGGATTTTTCGCCAGTACCCAGACCACCATGGATTCTGCGCCCTGGTCCAACAGGGTTTCAGCACAGGCGCTGACAAGGCGCGACCCAAGACCTTGGCGATGGTGGGAGTCCAGCAGATAAAGGGTGTAGAGCTCTGCCCGTCTGCGATGGGCCCCCGGCCGCTGCGGCCCGGCGGAAGCAAAACCGACCACCTTTGCGTCTGGACCTTGCGCTACGAACGTTGATTTGTGGGGTTCCACACGGCACAAGGTGCGCCACCAGGCCAAGGTTTCCTGGGGTTCGCTCAACTCCGTCAGGGTTTGCTCAGGCAGAATGTCACGATAGGTGGCCCGCCAAGATTGCACATACACATGGGCGATCGCCGAGGCATGGGCGGCGTTGGCTTGGCGGACCTTCACATGCGTCGCGTTGGTGGTGGTCATGGTGCCCCGCCTTAACTGGTTGGCGTGCCGCCCAGGGACCGCAGTAAGTCGCGTACCTGGTCAGCGGCCAGTGCGATCCGGTCTGGGTCGGTAGACATCAGCACTAAATCACATCCGGCTCCGGACTTAGAATAGAACGGATAGCTGCCGATTTCGACATCCAAGAATTGGGACTGCAAGGCCCCCAGTTCGCTGGCGATTAAGCCTTCGGGAAGATCAGAGCGCACCGTCACGGAGGCCACCGGCGCCTCCCCGGCAAACTGATCAGCGATGCTTTCAAACATCACCCGCATGATTTCCGGGACCCCAGCCATGACATAAACGTTGGCAATCTGGAATCCGGGCGCGGCACTGATGGAATTTTCGATCAACGTGGCGCCTTCCGGGGTATGGGCCATGCGCCGACGCGCGTCATTCAGTTTGGCGTCGCCATAACGGTCCACCAGCAATTTCAGAGCAGCCGGGTTCAGCACATTGGCCACGCCAAAGGCCTTGGCGATGCTGGGGGCGGTGATGTCGTCGTGGGTGGGGCCAATGCCGCCGGTGGTGAACACGTAATCATGAGTGGCGCGGGCGGTATTGACTGCCTCGACGATGATGACCTGGTCATCGCGGATCACCCGCATTTCCATGACCTTGACCCCAAGTTTCCCCAGTCGCGCCGCCAAATACGGGGCGTTTTGATCCTGGGTGCGCCCGGACAGGATCTCGTTGCCAATCAGCAAGATGCACGCGGTCTTCATATTGAAGTATTCACTGTGTGAGCCGATATTGGGAACACTAGAGCAGATCGTCGCTGAAGGCGGCGTGAATCTGATCGTCAACATAGGAGCAGATCGTCGCTGAAGGCGGCGTGAAGCTGATCGTTCTTTCTTGAACATAAAATGCAGCAACCCAAACCGCTGATTCGCGGCACATTAATCCGGCGGTACAAGCGATTTTTAGCCGACGTGACATTTGATTCCGGGGCCGAGATGACCGTCCATTGCCCCAATCCCGGTGCGATGCTTGGGCTGACAGACCCGGGCATCGAGGTTTGGCTGTCGAAATCCGACAACCCCAAACGCAAGCTGAGCCATACCTGGGAGCTAGCCCACGTGGACGGCGGCCTGACTGGGGTGAACACCCTAGCGGCCAACCGCATTGGCGCGGAAGCCGTTGGGGACGGCAAGATTCCCGAGCTTGAGGGTTACACGAACATCCGCCGAGAAGTGAAGTACGGCAAGAATTCCCGGGTGGATTTGCTGCTGGAGGCCAAGGATCGTCCGGACTGTTATGTGGAAATCAAGAACGTCCACCTGATGCGCGTGGCCGGTTTGGCGGAATTCCCGGATTCGGTCACCGCGAGAGGCACCAAGCACCTGATGGAGTTGGCCGCAATGGTCAAAGCCGGGCACCGCGCGGTCATGCTGTACGTGGTCCAGCGCGGGGATTGCGACCGCTTTGCCCTGGCTGCGGACATCGATCCGGCCTATGCCACCGCTTTTGCCGAAGCCCAGGCTCAAGGGGTTGAGGCGATTGCCTACGGCTGTGCTCTTTCCGTCGAGGAAATTGTGCTAAATAAGGCCCTAACACTGCAATACTGACGATGTTCTGGATTTAAATGAATAATCTTCAAGCCGGGCAAGACGCTGAATTTCAGCCCCAACGCACCGGGGCCATTAAGATTCATAAGCCTGAGCATTTTGACGGCATGCGCAAGGCCGGACGCCTGGCGGCCGAAACCCTGGACCATATCGCCCAGTTCGTGAAGCCCGGCGTCACCACCCGGCACCTGGATATGATCTGCCGGGAATTCGTGATGGATAACGGCGGGTTTTCGGCCCCACTGAATTACCGCGGCTATCCTGGTTCGGTCTGCACCTCGGTTAACCATGTCGTTTGCCATGGCATCCCCGGTGACAAAGTCCTGGGGGACGGGGACGTGCTGAACATCGACGTGACCACGTCGGTGGACGGCTGGCACGGGGACAGCAGCCGCATGTACACAGCGGGCAAACCCAATCGCAAAGCAGAGCGCCTGTGTGATGTGACCTATAAGGCGATGATGCGGGGAATCGCCCAGATTCGCCCCGACGCCACCACCGGCGACATCGGCCACGCAATCCAGTCGTTCGCTGAAGCCAAGCGGTATTCCGTGGTGCGGGACTTTTGCGGCCACGGGATTGGCCAAGTGTTCCACGATTCCCCGAACATTTTGCATTACGGCAAGCCAGGGACTGGGTATCCCCTGGCCGAGGGCATGTTCTTCACCGTTGAGCCCATGATCAACCTGGGCAAGTGGCACGTGCGGATGAAGAACGATGGCTGGACCGCGGTGACCAAAGATCGGTCCCTATCCGCCCAGTTCGAGCATTCGGTGGCGGTGACCGCTGACGGTGTGGAGATCTTCACTAAATCGCCCGCCGGAATGGACAAGCCCCCTTACGGAACCGATTGAGGCCAGGTGGCAAGCAGCCCCCACACCCGCGGCCATTGGGCGCGGCTGCGCGAACGGTTTTTGAACGGTGGCGCCGACGCCCTGCCCGATTACGAATTGCTGAAAATGGTGCTGTACCTTGGCAAAACCAGGGGCGGTGACATGAAACCGTTGGCCAAGATTTTGATCAAAAAATTCGGTAGCTTTGGTGACGTTGTCAGTGCCGATCCGGGCCGGCTGTTAGAGGTCGACGGCGTCGGTGAAGTCACGGTTGCGACCATCAAGACCGTTCAAGCCTCAGCGGTGCGCATAGCCCAAAGCGCTTTGTTGAAACGCCCGGTGTTGAGCTCGTCGGACGCTTTAATTGACTACTGCACCGCCGCTATGTCCTACAACAAGATTGAACAATTCAGGGTTCTGTTCCTCAACCGCAAAAACACCTTGATCGCCGATGAACAGTAACAAGAGGGCACCGTGGACCACACACCCGTTTACCCCCGCGAGGTCGTGGGCCGAACCTTGGAATTGGGAGCCTCGGCCATCCTCATGGTGCACAATCACCCCAGCGGCAACCCCACGCCTTCACAGGCCGACATCGACGTGACCGCCAAGATTTCCGCGGCCGGGAAGAGCGTGGGCGTGACACTGCGCGATCACATCATCATCGGTCGGGACCTGAACACCAGCTTCAAATCAATGGGACTTTTGGAATGATTCCGCGTTACAGCCGACCTGAAATGGCCGCAATTTGGGAGCCGGAAAGCCGGTTCGATATCTGGCTCGAGATCGAAATTCACGCGGCCCAAGCCCTGGCCGACCTGGGGCAAATCCCCCAGGAAGCCGCGGATGCTTTGCGCGAAAAAGGTGCCTTCGAGGTTGATCGCATCGACGAGATCGAAAAAGAAACCCGTCACGATGTCATCGCCTTTTTGACCAACGTGGCGGAACACGTGGGTGAGCATTCCCGATTCGTGCATAAAGGCCTGACATCGTCGGATGTGCTGGATGTGGCCCTGGCGGTGCAGCTGACCCGGGCCACCGACATTCTGCTGGCCGATTTGGACGCCTTGTTGGCGGTGTTGCGCCGCCGGGCCGAAGAACACAAAAACACGCCGTGCATTGGCCGCAGTCACGGTATTCATGCCGAGCCCACGACGTTTGGCCTGAAATTGGTTCAAGCGTTCGCAGAGTTCGACCGGGGCAAACGGCGTCTGATGGCCGCCCGAGAAGAAATCGCCACCTGTGCCATTTCTGGGGCCGTTGGAACCTTTGCCAATATTGACCCGGCGGTCGAAGCCCATGTGGCAGCGGCCTTGGGGCTAGAGATCGAGCCGGTATCCACCCAAGTGATCCCCCGCGACCGCCACGCCATGTATTTCGCCACCCTTGGCGTGATTGCAGGTTCTGTGGAACGGCTGTCCACCGAAATCCGTCACCTGCAACGCACCGAAGTGGGCGAGGCCCAGGAATATTTCGCCGCGGACCAAAAAGGTTCGTCCGCCATGCCCCACAAACGCAATCCGATTTTATCGGAAAATCTGACCGGCCTGTCCCGAGTGGTGCGGGCAGCGGTGATCCCAGCAATCGAAAACATCGCGCTGTGGCACGAACGGGACATTTCCCATTCGGCGGTGGAACGGGTGTTCGCACCGGACGCCACCATCACCCTGGATTTCGCCCTGCAACGGCTGACCGGGATGATGGACCAGTTGGTTGTCCGTCCCGATGCCATGCAGAAAAACCTCGATCAGCTGGGTGGCCTGGTGTTTTCACAAAACGTGTTGTTGGCGTTGACCGAATCCGGAATGGCCCGGGAAGTCGCCTATACGGTCGTCCAAGAAAACGCCGCCAAAGTTTGGTCGGACGGGGCCGCGTTCGAGGATGCGTTGAAATCAGACCCAAGGGTCACCGAAGCGTTGTCGTCCGACGCTTTGGCCGCCGCCTTTAACCTATCCCGGCACACGGCCCAGGCTGACCTGATTTTCAAACGGGTGTTTGGCTAGCGGCCGTCTGGCCGCAAACTAGCCATGAAACTACTCTTCGTAGAGCTGGGATTTGGCTTCTTCCAGAAGATCGGACATGTACCGACGTAACTGATGCTCGGACTGGTCAACGGATTTGGCCTGAAAGTCACCCCAGACCTTTTTGAAGACATCTTCGTCCCCGGGTTCTTCGAAATCTGATTCGATGACCTCGCGGGCGTACGCCGCGGCGTCTTCCCCGCCCATGCCCATGTGTTCCGCCGCCCATAAGCCCAACAGCTTGTTGCGCCGAGCCATGACTTTGAATTCAAATTCTTTGTCGTGGGCGTACTTTTCTTCGAAGCCCTTTTTACGATCATCAAACGTCGGCATATCCGGTCCTCCAGGGCCCCAAACACCACTCCAATCAGTGGCTAAAGGGATAGCCCGTGGACCCGAGCAAATCAATGCATATCAGGGTGGGGCCACAAATTTGGGTTCATGTGCGGCGATTTGCCCATGGTCGCGGTTCGTTGTGCGGGCCCAGGATTTCGAGTACTGTCCAGCCCCTATCAAAGGGACATCGGTTCCCAGGATCACCAAAATGGCGCGACGCAGACAGATTTTCGAAGGCAAGGCCAAAGTCATCTTTGAAGGTCCCGAGCCCGGGACGCTTGTCCAGTACTTCAAGGATGATTCTACAGCCCTGAACGACCGCGAATCCGGTGTCATCACCGGCAGGGGCGTGCTGAACAACCGAATTTCCGAGTACCTGATGACCCGGTTGGGGGAAGTGGGCATTCCGACCCATTTCGTCCGTCGCCTGAACATGCGGGAACAATTGATACGCCAAGTGGAGATCATTCCTCTGGATGTCATCGTTCGCAACGTCGCGGCGGGATTAATTTGCAGGCGCCTGGGCATTCCTGAGGGTACGACCTTGCCACGATCAGTGGTTGAGTTCCGCTTCAAGGCCGATGGCCGAGAGAATCCCATGGTGTCGGAGGAACACATCACGGCCTTCGGCTGGGCTACACCCCAGGAACTGGACGAAATCATGGCTTTGTCCCTGCGCATCAATGATTTTCTTTCAGGGCTGTTCGTCGGCGTCGGCATCCGATTGGTGGATTTCAAATTAGAATTCGGCCGTCATTACAATGCCAACGACGAACTGACCATTTTGCTGGCCGACGAAATCAGCCCGGACAGCTGCCGTCTGTGGGATGTCAGCGGCAGTGAAAAAATGGACAAGGGCCGCATCCACCGGGACATGAGTGGCGTTGCCGAGGCATACCAAGAAGTCGCCCAACGGCTGGGAATTTTGCCCGAAAGCGGCCCGCGTGATATCCAAGGCCCCAAGGTAATGCAGTAGGTGGTGAAGGCACGGATCCACATCACGCTTAAAACCGGGGTACTTGACCCCCAAGGCAAAGCAATCGCCAACACCCTCGGCAATCTTGGATTTCAGGGGGTCGATGGCGTGCGCCAGGGCAAGTACCTGGAAATCGATCTGGCCGAAACCGATCCCGACAAAGCCCGGGCCGATGTGGGCGCCATGTGCGAGGGCTTGTTGGCTAATTTGGTGATCGAAGACTACGCCGTCGAGGTGTCGGAATAGGAACTAAGACGCCGTGACAGCCGCCGTCATTGTATTTCCCGGATCCAATTGCGACCGCGACGCGGCGGTGGCGATCGAACACGCCATGGGCAAGGCGCCTATCATGGTTTGGCACCGGGAAACCGACCTGCCCGACGTGGATCTGATTGTTTTGCCCGGTGGATTTTCGTACGGGGATTATTTGCGAGCGGGGGCCTTGGCGGCCCGGTCGCCAGTCATGAGTGAAGTAGTGGCACGGGCCAAAACAGGTGTCGCGGTGCTGGGTATTTGCAACGGCTTTCAGATTTTAACGGAAAGTGGATTGCTTCCCGGCGCCATCCTGCGCAACGCCGGGCTTCATTTCGTCTGTCGCGAAGTGGCTCTGCGGGTTGAAAACAATCGCACGAAATTTACCGATCGCTACGACCTGAACGAAGTGGTTTACATCCCGGTGGCCCACAAAGACGGCAATTTCCGCGCTGTCCCAGAAACCTTGGACCGGCTCGAAGGCGATGGCCTGGTGGCGTTTCGCTACTGCGACGATGATGGCGATCCCGGTGACAGCCCCAATGGCGCGGCCCGGAACATCGCCGGGATCTTGAACGACGCCGGAAACGTGCTGGGCATGATGCCTCACCCGGAACGGGTGGCGGATGCGCGGCTGGGCGGTACGGACGGCGCCAAGATGTTCGACGGCCTAGCCAAGGTGCTGGCGTGATTACATCAAACATCCCGGCAATGGCGCTGGAATTCGGCCTGTCGCGCAGCGAATACGAACTGACCATTGAAATTTTGGGGCGGCAGCCGAACATCACTGAGCTGGGTATTTTCTCGGTCATGTGGAGCGAGCATTGCTCTTACAAAAGCTCGAAAAAATGGCTGCGGACTATGCCCACCGAGGCCCCGTGGGTGGTTTGCGGCCCGGGGGAAAATGCCGGCGTGGTGGAAATCGGCGGCGGCAAGGTCGCGGTGTTCAAAATGGAAAGCCACAATCACCCCAGCTTCATCGAGCCCTATCAGGGGGCAGCCACTGGGGTCGGCGGAATTCTGAGGGACGTTTTCACTATGGGCGCCCGCCCCATCGCCAATCTGAATTCCCTGCGGTTTGGCAGCCCGGATCATGAAAAGACCCGCCATCTGGTCAGCGGTGTGGTGGCCGGTGTCGGCGGCTACGGGAATTGTGTGGGGGTGCCTACAGTGGGCGGCGAGTGCACGTTCCATAAAAGCTTTAACGGCAACAATCTAGTCAACGCCATGACCGTGGGCATCGCCGACGCCGACAAGATTTTCTATTCCAAGGCTGCTGGCCTGGGAAACCCCGTGGTTTATGTGGGATCCAAAACCGGCCGCGACGGTATCCACGGGGCCACAATGGCTTCCGCCGTATTTGGCGGAGACGCCGAACAAAAACGTCCTACGGTCCAGGTGGGCGACCCGTTCACCGAAAAGCTGCTGATCGAAGCGTGCCTGGAACTGATGGCCACCGATGTGATCGTCGCCATCCAGGACATGGGAGCGGCGGGGCTTACGTCGTCATCGTTCGAGATGGCCGGCAAGGGCGGGCTGGGCATGGACATGGATTTAGACAAAGTGCCCCAGCGCGAAAACGCCATGTCGGCCTATGAAATCATGTTGTCGGAAAGCCAGGAACGCATGCTGATGGTTCTGCGCGAAGGCACCGAAGACCAAGCGGCGGCGATTTTCGAGAAATGGGAATTGGATTTTGCAGTGATTGCCCGCCTCACGGATACCGGTCGGCTGGTGTTGCGCCAACACGGGGCCGTGGTGGCCGACATGCCCATTGCCCCGCTGGGCAAGGCATCGCCGGAATACGATCGCCCGTGGACGGCGCCTGAGCGCCTTGAGGTGATCGGGCTGGATGACGTTCCGCCACTGGATAATCCCTCCCAGGCTTTGAAGACTTTGCTGACCTCACCGGATTTGGCTTCGAAGCGGTGGATTTGGGAGCAATACGATCACATGGTCATGGCCGACACCGTCGGCGGTCCCGGGGGCGACGCCGCGATCGTTCGGGTCCACGGCAGCCAATTGGCCCTGGCGATTACCACAGATTGCACGCCCCGGTATTGCCAGGCCGGGCCGCGCCAAGGTGGACGCCAAGCGGTGGCCGAGGCCTGGCGCAATTTGAACGCGGTCGGAGCCCGCCCCCTGGCCATCACCGATTGCCTGAATTTCGGCAACCCAGAACGCCCCGAAATCATGGGACAGTTCGTTAGCTGCGTTGAAGGCATCTCAGACGCCTGCAAGGCTCTGGATTTTCCCGTGGTTTCCGGCAACGTGTCTTTGTACAACGAATCAGACGGCCAATCGGTGCAGCCGACGCCTGCCATCGGCGGTGTTGGATTGATCGACGATCTGGATGCCACCGCGTCCATGGCGTTTGACGGCCCCAACGACGTGTTGGTGCTGGTGGGGGACACCACTGGTCACTTGGGGGCTTCCCTTTACCTGCGGGAAATCGCGGGTCGAGAAGAAGGTGCGCCGCCCGAGGTCGATTTGGAGGCGGAGCGTCGGAACGGGGATTTTGTCCGCGGATTGATCCAATCCGGCCGGGTCACCGCCTGCCACGATGTGGCGGATGGCGGCGTGTATGTTGCAGTGGGCGAAATGGCCATGGCGAATGGGGAAATTGGGGCCGACGTGAAGTTGCCACCCGATGCTGGCACCCCCCATGGGTTCCTGTTTGGCGAAGATCAGGGACGGTATGTGGTGGCAGTTAGAGAAATGGTGGCCCGGGCGATTTTGAAAGAGGCCGACAGCGCAAAAGTTCCCGCAACCGTGATCGGCAACACCGGGGGCGATTCATTGACAGTAGACGGGGATTGGGCCATATCGGTTTCAGATTTGCGGGCAGCCCACGAAAACTGGCTGCCCAATTACATGGCCCAAGACTAAGCACGGAGAAGATCATGGCAATGGAGCCCGAAGAAATTTCACGGCTTATAAAAGAAGGTATACCGGGTGCCGAAGTGACGATTGCGGACATGCGCGGCGATGGCGACCACTATGCGGCGCGGGTTGTGGCGGCGGAATTCAAAGGCATGCCCCGTGTGCGCCAACATCAAATGGTTTATGCTGCCCTGCAAGGACGCATGGGTGGTGAACTTCACGCCTTGGCGCTGGAAACATCCGCCCCAGACAGCTAGAAAAAGGATTAAATTATGAGCGACAATCCAGTGTTTGACCGCATCACTGCGGAAATTGCTGAAGCAACAGTCGTACTGTTCATGAAGGGCACACCAGCCTTTCCGCAGTGCGGATTTTCCGCAGCCGTGGTCCAGGGCCTGTCCCAACTTGGCGTGGAATTTAAAGGCGTCGATGTATTGTCAGACCCCAGCCTGCGCCAGGGGATCAAAGACTTCACCGATTGGCCAACCATCCCCCAGCTTTACGTCAAAGGGGATTTCATTGGCGGTGCGGACATCGTCCGCGAGATGATCGAAAGCGGCGAGCTGGTGACCTTGTTCAAGGACAAGGACATTGGAATGGTCCAGGCCTAGGCGATCAGGCCCAGACACACGAAAACGGGCGCGCCTTTCGGCGGCGCCCGTTTTTCATTCGGATTTTGGGTTCCCTAGCGAGAGTAGTACTCGATCACTAGGTTCGGCTCCATCTGCACCGGGTACGGCACATCGGCAAAGGCGGGATACCGCAAGAACGTGCCCTTGATGGCCTTGGTGTCGACTTCCATGTAATCCGGCACTTCGCGTTCGGCAGAATCGACCGCTTGCAGCACCAAGGCGTTGGCCTTCATGGTGTCAGTCATTCCAACCACATCGCCTTCGGTCACGCGGTAGCTGGGGATTTTTACCCGGTTGCCGTTCACCGTGATGTGGCCGTGGTTGATGAGCTGCCGGGCGGCAAACACCGTCGGCGCAAATTTCATACGGTAGACAACCGCCCCCAGGCGGCGCTCCAACAGCGACACCAAATTCTCCGAGGTGTCGCCCCGACGGCGCACGGCCTCGTGATAAATATTGCGGAACTGCTTTTCCGAAATCTCGCCGTAATAGCACTTCAGCTTTTGCTTGGCTTGAAGCTGAACACCAAAATCGGAGAGGCGGCGGCGGCGGGCTTGGCCGTGTTGACCGGGCCGATAATCGCGACGATTGACGGGGCTTTTGGGGCGACCCCACAGGTTTTCACCCAACGAGCGATTGATCTTGTATTTCGATTGCAGGCGTTTAGTCACCGCGGCTCCAGCTAAAGTCAGCCAAAAACACGCGGGAGCACCCAGCCCCCGCGAACGGCGCACTATAGCCACCAGTGGCGGCGTGTCAAACGCCTAAAAGCCGCGCTTAGCGCCGTGGACCGCGCAGGCGGGTCAGGGCCACCACCACCCCGCGCAAGGATCGCACCTCTTGATCGGTAAGCCGGGCCTTTTGGAACAGATTGCGCAGGGTCCGGATCATGGCTGGGCGCTTTTCTGGGGGTTTCAAAAAACCGCCAGTATCCAGCTCTTTTTCCAAGGCCTCGAAAAAAGCCACCAGGTCTTCTTTCGTGGCCTGATCCTCGGCCCCATCCATGGGATTTGGCTCCACCCCGGCTTCTCCGGTGACAAACCATTCATAGGCCACCAACAGCACCGATTGGCCAAGATTGAGGGAGCCAAACGCAGGGTTCGTCGCAATCGTCAGGATTGTGTCGGCCAGGGCCAGGTCGTCGTTGTCCAGCCCAGCCCGTTCAGGCCCGAACAATATGCCCACCTTGACCCCAGCCGCCATGCGTTGCCGACAATCCTGCGCCGCTTGGCGAGGACCCATCATGTCTTTGGTGATGGCACGTATTCGGGCGGTGGCGGCCATCACATGGTTCAGATCGCTAATTGCCCCAGCGGTGGTGTCGAAGATCTGCACGGCATCCATGACTTGGGCGGCGCCAGAAGCCGAAGACGTGGCCCTGTCGTTGGGCCAGCCATCCCGGGGTCGCACCAATCGTAGGTCTACCAGGCCAAAGTTCAGCATTGCCCGGGCGGTGGCACCGATGTTTTCGCCCAATTGGGGTTCTACCAGGATGATGGTCGGGCCACCGAGAATGGGGTTGAGGGTTCGGTTGGTTCCAGACATTGCAGCGGCGGCGGCTACCTCTATTCCGACGGCTGCGCTGAGCCAGCCGGTGCCTCGGCGCGGAAAAGTTTGTAGACGATGGCGTCGTAAAGGGCCTGGAACGAGGCATCGATGATATTTGCCGACACCCCCACCGTGGTCCAACGCTTCCCCGCACCATCAAGGCTTTCCACCATCACCCGGGTCACAGCACCGGTGCCCTGGGACAGGATGCGGACTTTAAAGTCCACCAATTCCAAATCTTCCAGAAACGCCGAATATTTGCCCAAGTCTTTGCGCAGGGCATCGTCCAGGGCGTTCACGGGACCATTGCCCTCTCCCACCGACATAAAGACTTCACCGTCCACCACGCTTTTGACCGTGGCATCCGATGTGGTGATCAATTCGCCCTTCGCGTTATAGCGGCGCTCCACAATCACCCGGAAGCTTTCGACCCGGAAGTACTCCGGCAGGGCCCCCAATGCCCGCAACGCCATCAATTCGAAACTTGCTTCGGCACCGTCATAGGCATAGCCCAGATGCTCGCGCTGTTTCATATCTGAAATCAGCGTCGCCAAACGCGGATCGTCGGCAGAAATTTCGATCCCGGATTCTTTCAGTCTGACCACAACATTGGCGCGACCGGCTTGGTCCGACACCAACACGTGGCGGACGTTGCCCACCGCACCCGGCGGCACATGTTCATAGGTGCGCGGATCCTTGGCAACCGCCGAGCCATGCAAGCCGCCCTTGTGGGCGAACGCCGCACCACCAACATACGGCGCGTGGGCGTTGGGCGCGCGGTTCAGGCGTTCATCTAACAGCCGCGAAACAGTGGTCAACGACTGCAGTCCGTCGTCGCTAATATCCGTGACAAGATGGTCGGCGAATTCCGGTTTCAAAATGAAGGTGGGAATCAGCGACACCAGATTGGCGTTGCCGCAACGCTCGCCGATCCCGTTCAGCGTGCCCTGGACTTGTCGAACCCCTGCGCGCACCGCCGCCAGGCTGTTGGCCACAGCGTTTTCCGTATCGTTCTGGGCGTGAATGCCCAAATGGTCGCCGGGGATGATCTTGGCCACCTCGCCGACGATGCGTTCGATTTCGTGGGGCAAAGTGCCGCCGTTGGTGTCGCACAGCACCACCCAGCGGGCCCCGGCATCGGCGGCGGCCTTGACGCACTGCAGCGTAAAATCCTGGTTGGATTTGTATCCATCAAAAAAATGTTCGGCATCGAACATCGCCTCACGGGTCTTAGCGGCGTGGGCGATGCTGTCGGAAATCAGGTCAACAGCTTCGGTCAAGGTTGTGCCCAGGGCGACTTCCACATGATAATCCCAGGTCTTGCCCACCAAGCATACGGCACCGGTCTCGGCGGCCAACACGTTCATAAGACTGGCGTCGTCGTTGACGGTGCGCCCCGGTCTGCGGGTCATGCCAAAGGCAGTGAGTGTGGCGTGTGACAAAGCGGGCGGGGCCGCAAAAAAATCCGTGTCCGTGGGGTTAGCCCCGGGCCATCCGGCTTCAACGTAATCAATGCCCAAGCCATCCAAGGCCACGGCAATGGCGTGCTTGTCTTGAACATTGAAATCTATCCCCTGGCTTTGATTGCCATCGCGGAGGGTGGTGTCAAACAGATACAGGCGGTCTTTTTTGCTCATGGTTTATCCTGACCGCTTCCAATAGGTTTGGCCCGCCGAATCCTCCAGGGCTATTCCAGCGGCTTCAAGCTCGCCGCGAATACGATCAGCCTCGGCAAAATCTTTCGCTGCCCGGGCAGCATTGCGCGCTTCTACCAAGGCGTCGATTTTCGTCTCATCCAATGTCACACCAACTTGGTCGTGGAACCAGGACTCAGATTCTTGGCCCAACAATCCGAGGAGTTGGGCGGAAACCCGAAGGTTCACTGCGGCCTGGGCATTCCCGGCCCATGCCTTGGACGCCAAGGTGTGCAAGGCCGCTATGGCCTGTGGCGTATTCAAATCATCGTTCAACGCCGCATCGACATCAGGATCAATATCGCTGCCCGACCCGGCATCGACATCGACCACTTTTACCGCCTCGTACCATTTATCCAAGGCCTTGTCGGCAAGCTGCAATGCCTGGTCGGTCCAATCCAAACCCTTGCGATAGTGGGTGCCGAGCATCGCGAGGCGGATGGTTTCACCGCGATGGCGTTCCAACAGCTGACGCACGGACCGCACATTGCCCACGGACTTGGCCATTTTTTCGCCGTCGATAGTGATGAAGCCATTGTGAACCCAGTACCGGGCCAAGGGCGCGCCATCGTGGACGCAAGCGCTTTGGGCCGCTTCATTTTCGTGGTGAGGGAAGATCAAATCCTGGCCGCCCCCGTGAATGTCAAAAGTCTTGCCCAGGTATTGGTTGCTCATGACCGAGCATTCGATATGCCAGCCCGGCCGCCCGCGACCCCAGGGGCTGTCCCACCCGGGTTGCTCTTCCGTGGACGGTTTCCACAAAACGAAATCCGCACCATCGCGTTTGTATGGCGCCACTTCGACCCGGGCACCGGCCAACATTTCGTCACGATTGCGCCGGGAAAGTTTGCCGTAATCGGCGTATTCGGCGACCGCGAACAACACGTGGCCTTCGGCTTCGTAGGCTTTGCCCAGGCCGATCAATTCCTGGATCGTTTCAATCATCTGCGGCAGGTGGGCGGTAGCCCGGGGCTCAATGTCAGGCGGCATTGCACCCAATTCCGCCATGTCTTCGTGGTACGCCTTTGCCGTGCGCGCCGTGACCGATTCAATTGTCTCGTCGTTGCGCTTTGCGGCGTCGATGATCTTGTCATCCACGTCGGTGATGTTGCGCACATAGGTGACGTTTTTGTATTGGCGCTTCAGCAGCCGGTACAGCACATCGAACACCACCGCGGGCCTGGCGTTGCCGATGTGGGCCAAGTCGTAGACGGTGGGGCCGCACACATACATGCCCACGGTGTCGGCCACCAAAGGCTCAAACGAGTCTTTGGAGTGGGTTGCGGTGTTGTAAAGGGAAAGCCCCATTTTTAGCGCCCTCGACGGTCGCGAAAACGGTTAGTGATGGGATAACGGCGATCCCGACCAAAGGCCTTGCAGGTGATGCGCACACCCGGGGAAGCTTGGCGGCGCTTGTATTCAGCCCCATAGAGCATGGCTTCGATGTTTGCGATCAAGTCCGCGTCGTATCCCATGTCGGCGATTTCCTCCACCCCAAGCGCATCTTCCACCAAGCCCTTCAAGATGGCGTCCAAAACGTCGTAGGGCGGTAAGATATCCTGATCGGTCTGGTTCGAGCGCAGCTCCGCTGACGGGGCCTTGGTCAGAATACGATCGGGGATGACCGCCCCGGTCGGCCCCTGGGCACCCTCTGGGCGCAATCCGTTACGCCATTCGGAGAGCGCGTACACCGTCGTTTTGTAGACATCTTTCAAGACAGAGAACCCACCGCTCATGTCCCCATACAAGGTCGCGTAGCCCACGGACATTTCAGATTTGTTGCCCGTGGTCAGCAGCATAAAGCCAAACTTGTTCGACAGGGCCATCAGCGTCGCAGCCCGGGCGCGGGCCTGAAGATTTTCTTCGGCAACGCCGGCGTCAGTGCCTTCAAACAGCGGCGCCAGCATTTCGCCAAAAGACTCCACCGCCCCGTGGATCGGGATTGTATCAAGTGTTGCGCCCAGCGCAGTGGCGCAACCCTGGGCGTCATCGATGCTGTCTTGGGGCGTGAATTTTGATGGCATCATCACACAGTGCACAGCGTCCGGGCCCAAGGCATCGACGGCAATGGCTGCGGACAGGGCCGAATCAATCCCGCCGGACATCCCCAGCACGACGCCCTTGAACCCATTTTTCACCACATAACTTTTCAGGCCGGTCATCAGGGCCAGATAGATCGCTTCTGACCCATGGGGAACTGCGTGGATTTCCGATTGCGACGGGGTCATTACCCCGTCCGCCATGGTCCAAACTGTTAGGGCCAAATCAGTCCCCCAGGATTTAGCCTGGGACACCACCGCCCCTCCGGCGTTCAACAAAAACGACGCACCATCAAAAACTAATTCGTCCTGGCCGCCAACTTGATTCACATAAATCAGGGGCAAACCGGTCTCCGCCACCCGTTGGCTAGCCACCTCCCCGCGTTCCTGGGGCTTGCGTACCTCAAACGGCGATCCGTTAATGACCACCAATATTTGCGCCCCCGCATCGGCCAACAGGGCCGACGGCCCAGGAGTCCACATGTCTTCGCACACCAACACCCCCACCTTGACGCCACAGATTTCTACCGGAGTCTGGGGCGATCCAGGGGCGAATACACGCTTTTCATCAAACACCGTGTGGTTGGGCAGGTCTTGTTTGTGACGGATTTCCGCCACTTCCCCGTCGCCGATCAGAACAGCTGAATTGAACAGACTGCCGTCGGCAACCCACGGCACCCCAACCAGCATCCACGGGCCGCCATCCGAAGTGGCCGCAGCCAAAGCCATCACCTGAGTCTGGATTTCCGATTGGAAGGCAGATCGCATTACTAAGTCCTCGGGTGGGTAGCCCGACAGAAAAAGCTCAGAGGCGATGACTAAGTCGGCGCCTTGGGTTACCGCCGCATCCCGGGCGGCCAACAACATGGCGCCGTTGCCAGCGATGTCGCCGACAACGGGATTCAGTTGCGCCATAGCAATATTGAGCGTTGTCGCCACGCCTTACGAAGCCTCGGCGACCTCAGGCTCCATTTCAGTGCGCTGGCCTTTCAGTGTCTCGGCAATGAGGAACGCCAGCTCCAAACTTTGGGATGCATTCAGTCTGGGATCGCAATGGGTGTGATAGCGATCAGACAACGATTCTTCCGTGATTTCTTGGGCCCCGCCTAGGCATTCCGTGACGTCTTGGCCGGTCATCTCAAAATGCAGCCCGCCCGCGTGGGTACCTTCCGCCGCGTGGACCGAGAAAAAGTCGGAAACTTCACCAAGGATGCGGTCAAACGACCGGGTTTTATAGCCATTGTCGGCGGTTACCGTATTTCCATGCATGGGGTCGCAGGCCCAAACCACGCTGTGACCTTCGCGCTGGACCGCACGAATAAGACCCGGTAATTTTTCCTCCACCCGCCCGGTACCAAACCGCGCCACCAACGTCAGACGGCCAGGCTCATTGGACGGATTCAAAATATCGATCAAGCGCAACATTTCCTCAGGGTCGATTTCCGGCCCCAATTTCAGGCCGATGGGGTTGGCAATCCCGCGCAAATATTCCACGTGGGCGCCGTCGGGATCCCGTGTGCGGTCGCCGACCCAAAGCATGTGCGCAGACGTGCTGTACCAATCCCCCGAGGTCGAATCCACACGAGTCAGCGCCTGTTCGTACGCCAACAGCAAGGCTTCGTGGGAGGTAAAAAATTCGGTTTCCCGCAATTCAGGAAAGCTGATGGAATCGACCCCGCAAGCCTCCATGAACGCCAAAGCCTCCGACGTTCGATCCGCCAAGTCGCGGAATTGCTCGCCCACCGGGCTGCTTTCGACGAAGCTTAAGGTCCAGCGATGGACCCGGCGCAGATCGGCGTAGCCGCCAGTGGCCAACGCCCGCAACAGATTCAGGCTGGCGGCGGACTGGTTATAGGCTTGCAACTGCCGTGACGGATCGGGACGGCGCGCGTCTTCGGAAAACGCCATATCGTTGATGATGTCGCCGCGGTAAGCAGGCAAAGTCACCCCATCGCGGGTCTCGGTCGGCCGCGACCGTGGCTTGGCGAACTGGCCGGCCATACGACCCACTTTGACCACGGGCATGGAGCCCGCGAATGTGAGAACGACCGCCACCTGCAACATCACCCGGAACGTGTCGCGAATATTGTCGGCTGTGAATTCTTCGAAGCTTTCGGCGCAATCGCCGCCTTGTAACAAGAATGCCCGGCCCGCCGCCACGTCCGCCAATCGGGCACGCAGATTCCGTGCCTCGCCAGCGAAAACTAGCGGGGGATACTTTGCAAGCTCAGCCCCGACTTTGGTGGCGCCTTGGCTATCCGGGTAGTCCGGAATTTGCTCCGCTGGCCAACTGCGCCAGCTGTCCGGAGACCAGTTCCGTTTCATAGGATCACCATCCATGGAATTTGGATAGCCTATACGCCGGAAACAAGGATGGCGCAATCAACAGGACAAGGAAAAAGGTAGATCATTTGAGGAGATACGAAGCTCAGAACGAACTTCGGTCAATAAAAACCCGCGCTGGAAGCACGGGAAAATTACGCGTCGGTTACTCTTTTGTACGGGTCGTCTAATTCGTAAAGAAATCAAAGATGTTGCCCAAAGTGGACGACGCACCCTTGTAGAATTCGGTGTAGGAGCATTGGTCGCAGGTCACGGCGGTGTATTTCTTGTTTTGGACGTCGAATATTCGTGACCAAAAACCGCCCGAGACCCGGATTTCGCCGGTGGTATAGGCCCGGTTGGCACATTTGGGACAGGACCAATTTTGATGCTCTATGGCTTCGATGCTCCATGGCGGCTATTCCACTGTGACCGAGTAGTTTGAAACCATGAAATGACTACATCTAACTTTCAAGAATGATCTCGCCGGATACTGAATCTGTCACACCCAATTCAGGCGATATTTCCTCTAATAATGGCCGAACAGAATTTAGGAATTCGATTAGGATTGGTCGTGCTTCTATTAGATCATCTTGACTTTCCCACACTACCGTCGTGCAAACTCTTCCTTCTCCACAATCTACGATCTGGTAAGAAAGCGCGCCTCTATAATTAGTTTTGTCGAAAGATTTAAGTGCTGCAACAAAGGCATCACGATTGTTATCATTCACCCTACAACGCACATTATTCAGGTGTTTTCCCATTAAATTTATTCTCGTATTCTATTTCGGCCCTGAAACCCGAATCTCACTAATTTGGTTATGGAAGGCGCTGTGAAGAAACTGTTGCTTCTTTTATTTCTCATTTCTTTTCCTTCAATTGCACTAGCTGCAGACGAAAAGCCAGGTAGGGTTTTTGCGGACCAACCTGATGTAACTAACGATTACCAAATACATTTTATTTATATGCTGGACAAAAACGGAGAGGATAGAGAATGGGATATTAACGGAGAAATGGAAAAAGAATTGCTTGAAATGAACGAGAAGATGTTCAGCTTAACTGGCGATAAGCAAACATATAAATTTGATTATAGAGAAGATGGAAGATTGGATATTTCGTTTGTACGCTTAGACAGACAAGGGACTCACAAAGGCTGGAATAATAATTATCCAGATTATTTTATCCAAAGATTAGGATTCAATAATCCCAGAAAACTTTACTATGTGTGGGCTGATTTCGAGCACCGTAGAGACGGTGGTCAGATGGGCGTGCACTCTGGGTATACTTTCTTGTTATCTAAATTCAACAAAACAAAAGACAGGAGAATTCAGATAACACTACATGAATTGCTGCATGGGCAGGGTTTTTCATGGCCGTGCACAGCAGGTGAAAAAGACGCTCACGTTAAAGGTCAAAGCCTTATAGGCAAGCCAAACCCTACGTACGTACTTGGGAATATGATTTATGAACACAGTAACGAAGGTTGTCCCGACCTAAAGGACTCTGTGTATCTCACCCCCACTTCCGATAATCCTTTTGACCCGTTGCCGATGGCCTGTCATTTAGCAGAAAGAGCTGGTCGAGTTCATGGAGAAACATATGGATTTGCAGATCAGTGGCCTCCGCAATATGACCATAAGAAGTTTCAAAAAATTGAGGAGCGTTCTCGATGGTGTACTTATAAATTAGGAGAACAAAATTATAACTTCAAACAGTGGGCTGAATAAGAAGGATGAACCCACACAAGTGAACTCTTAGTCAGCGACTTGTTTGCCGCCAGGTGAATCTGGCCTGTCTTGACCGGTATAAAGAATATAATTTAATTCATCGATATCGTCCTCGTGCCCTCCGGAGAAAACGGTAGAGCCAGCACCATCTTATGCACCTCAACTACCTGACATTAGCGAGGCGTGAACACCCGCATTCGCTAATTCACGGCGAAACGCAAACAACTGTCCAATTTTAATGCCTTCAATATCGCCGAACACTGGAACAACTCCCCCCGCACTCAATCCCAAGAAGCAGGGCAAGGGTCAGGCAGAGAGTAGCGTTTTCAGCAAAATCGGGGAAAGTACCTGCATTTTCAGTGCGAAGGGTCACGCTCGCTAAATGACGACGCTTTATTACACGCACGAGGCATGCCTCCGCCACGATACGGGTCCCGGCCATCCCGAGTGCGCCGAACGCCTGCGCGCCGTCGACGCGGCGCTCGATGGGCCGGGATTCGGCGCGCTTGAGCGGCGTGTACCCCCGCTCGCGGATGCTGATGCCTTGGGCGCGGTCCACCGCGACGACTACGTGCAGAGCGTGCTCGACGCAATACCAGCTACGGGATATGCGCGGCTCGACCCCGACACGGTCGTCTCGGAGGGCTCGGGTGAGGCGGCGCTGCGTGCCGCCGGTGCCCTAATCGCTGCGGTCGATGCGGTCAACGCGGGTGAGGCCAAGAACGCGTTCTGCGCAGTGCGGCCACCGGGCCACCACGCCGTTCCGGGCCGAGCCATGGGCTTTTGCCTGTTCAACAACGTCGCGATCGGTGCCGCGCGCGCTCGGAGCAAGCCCGGTCTACAACGCGTCGCCGTGGTCGATTTCGACGTCCACCACGGCAACGGGACCCAAGCTGCCTTCGCCGCCGAGCCAGAACTTTTCTTTGGTTCTTCCCACCAGTATCCCTTCTATCCCGGCTCTGGTGGAGCGGGCGAGACCGGCTGCGGCAACATCGTCAACGCGCCGCTGCCCGCGGGCGCCGGACCCACAGAGTTCCGGGCCGCCTGGACCGACCGCATCCTACCAGCGCTCGATGCCTTTGCGCCCCAGTTGGTCCTGATCTCGGCCGGTTTCGACGCGCACGCGGCAGATCCGTTAGCGGCCATCAATGTGGATGAGGAAGACTTCCGCTGGATTACAGCCGAGATTGCCGCGATCGCCGAGTCACACGCCGAGGGGCGGATCGTCTCGACCCTTGAGGGCGGCTACGACCTCGACGCGCTGGCCGCCAGCGCTGCCGCCCACGTCGCCGCACTGATAGCGGCGTGACGTGCCAGGCTTGCGTCGGCCCACATGCATCTTATCTAGGAAAGAGGACCCACCCGCGGGAGCGCTCCGGAAAGTCCAACCCTTCTCACAAAAAACAGTAATCGTTTCGTAGCAAAATTGAACTGAATGGAGACGGTGAAACACAGGTGGTTTGCGAAGTCTCCGTCAGAAAAGAAACGACTGTTCCGATATTAGATGAGTATATGAAGAAGAAAAACAGTAGAGCACTGTCCGCATGTTATGCAGCTCTTGGGCACCTATTTATGCATATGTTTGCTGCATGTTATTTTGTGATTGTTTTGGCAATAGAAGATGATTGGGCATTCTCATACGATGAATTAATCAGTTTGTGGATTCTCGGGTCTCTTCTGGTAGGCCTAGGTGCAATACCAGCTGGTTGGCTCAGCGATCGCTGGAGTCGATCCGGTATGATCGCGATTATGTTTATCGGGCTAGGGCTAGCCTCGCTCTCTTGCGGATTTAGTGACAGCAAGTCATCCCTTTTTATTAGCCTCTCATTATTGGGCCTTTTTTGTTCTATTTATCATCCCGCCGGAATTTCATGGGTAGTAAATACGTCGAAAAAAACAGGAAAAGCTTTAGGGATAAACAACATTTTTGGTGGAGTTGGTATTGGTCTGGGAGCGGCGATGTCAGGAATCATTATCAACTTATATAATTGGCAGATGGCATTTTTTATCCCTGGGCTAGCATCTCTGATCCTTGGTGGGTGTTTGTTTTGGCACATTGCATCTAAACGTATTTCGTTAGCCAACATTATTTCTGAAAAATTTTCAAAAGATCCTGAAAAGAGCGACTACCTAAAAATTATCGTAATAATGCTGATTAGCATTGCCTGCATGGGATTTGTGTTTCAGATACTCCAAACATCACTGCCGAAGGTCATAGACATTCGGCTTGGGGAAAGCCTCGGTTTAGGGACGACCAAGATCGGCATGGCTGTTGCTGCGATTTACGTGATTAGTGGGTTGATGAATTACTTAGGAGGCGTTTTAGCCGACCTCTATTCAGAAAGAATAATCTATGTAATTGGTATACTAGGTCAGGGTATTTTGTTGTTATTTGTGGCAAGCCTATCAAATTACCTATTAATTATCGCGTCGCTTCTGGTGGTTGCTCTTAACTCAGGAATCTTGCCAGCAGAGAACATTCTGCTCGCAAGGTTCTCTCCGGTAAAATATCAAAGTGTCGTTTATGGGATTAAGTTTATCGTAACATTCACAATGGCCCCACTTGCGGTAATGCTAATTTCGAAAAGCTACGAAAATACAAACGAGTTCTATTTCCTGTATGGGATTTGTAGTGTTTTAATGATTCTATTGTTCTTTGTGGTGGTTGCATTACCGGTGCGGCGCCTTGAAAGAGAATAAGAATTCTCCCTTTTTTCTACTGACTTCGTTATTGCTTTTTTTGACCACTTTCTACTCTTTAATTTAAAATATTTAATAGTTTAAAATATAAAACTTTTTAATTTTTTATAAATTTTGGAGAAAAATGATGACTGTTAGTGTTTTATTAGAAGGAACTTTAAAAGAGGGTTTGGTTGAGAAGTTTAAAGAGATAGCCACAGATGCATTGCATGTCACGCGCGCTTTTGATGGGTGTCAAAATGTAAACTTAACTCTCAATGTTGAAAATCCGCATAACTATGTCTTAAGAAGTACTTGGGATTCAAAGGAGCACTATGAAAAATATCTCGCTTTCAGGACAGAGGATGGCACCGTTGCTGCCATTGTTGAAATGTCCGTTGATGACCCAAGCATAAGAATATTTGATATAACAAACGCGTAAAAAAAGTGGTGGGTCAAAAGGAGTTACTCCCCATTAAAGAATACCCGCTTACAGATTATTCCACCTACTCCACGGTCACCGATTTGGCCAAGTTTCGCGGCTGGTCGACGTCTGTGCCTTTGTGAACCGCCACATGATAGGCCAGTAATTGCACCGAGATGGCGTACATCACACCCAGATTTCTCTGGGCACGGGCATCCCCCTGTTCGGCAGCAAGTATCCCTTCACGCAGAGCAGTTGCGTAGTCCCCTCTGTCGTACGCATCCACACCCTTCTGAAAATTTTGACTTACACTCATCCCCGTACTTCCCAGAAGCATGAAAAAGGTCAGCAGAATGGGTAGCTGTCTTCTCATATGAGGATTATGACAAGGAATGTGGGAGGTTAGGGATTCTGGGTGGAGTTTTACTCAACACCCTTACCAGTTATTCAAAAAAATTTTAGCTAAGAGCTAACCAAATACCAACACCAACCATCAAAAGACCAGAAACACGATTTATTAATCGAATATTATTTTGCTTTTTTAGTATAGCTCCGAGCGCCTGTCCCCCAGTCGCATATATCATCAAAGAACTAAATTCTATTATTAGTATAATAATCACAAGAGCCGACATTTGCGGTAAAAGGGCGGCTTTATAATTAATAAAAGTAGGTGCTATTGCGATAAAGAAAGCCCAGCCTTTAGGATTGGCGACAGCGGTTATAAACCCTTGAGCAGATAATTTAATAAAATTAATTTCAAATGAGTGAGTTCCATCAATATTTAATGCTAGTGAGCCTCTGGAATTGATCATTTGATAACCTACAAACATTAAATATATTCCACCGCCATATTTAAATAGAAGAAAGGCAGTTGGAAATGACGAAATAATTGCCCCACCGCCCACAACTGCTGTACCTGCAACAATCAAAACACCAGTAAGCTCACCTACCATCATTTTCATTGTATTTCTTACCCCAATGGTGATTCCCATCGTCAGAGCAAGTGTCATACAAAGGCCAGGAGTTATAGATATGACAAAAAAAACAGGAATAAAAAAGTATAAGAGCGAAAAATCGAAGATCATTTGAATATTTTATACTTGTTTTGAAAGCTCATAAAAATCTGCCGCAACAAACTCACACCTTCGTGGATTTGGTAACCTTTCGATTGTTTTTTTGGGGTCATCCCATTCGTGACTGTCACCAACGATAGGATACTTGAACCAAATTGACAGTTGGTGTTGTTGGTTCTTGTCGAGGGTGACGGAAATTTTGTCCAGAATACCGTCCAGATATTCCTTCCTATTTTCTATCGTCATATTTCTCATAGAGGACATCTTGTCCTAATGTTTGGAAATCCAGTCTATCCATCGTTTTTGGTCACCCAACTCCTTGACCCTGAGTCGTGACTGTTCGAGGTTCGTTTTGACAGATTCCAACTCTCCGTTGAGATTTTTCAGCCCATTGCCCATTAATTTTGATTTGTAGGTTTGTGAATTTTGATCAAGGACTGGCGGAGCGAGAGGGATTCGAGGTTTCAAGACCATATCGAAACAGAAATAGATATCTACGTCATCAGTGGGTGGATAACACCCACGTTGGAAACTATTCCACGGTGACTGAATGTCGGGGCTCGGTGGTATTTTCAGAACACTCCCCTACTACACTAGTGTACCTCACATTTGATCTCGATATCGTCGCATCTCACCTCTATGGATCCAGCTATACGGAGTACCAGCAGTTCCTTTATGAAGCCCTCACTGATCTTTGTTCCAAGCACTGGTCGTTTCCAGTGATCGCCAATTGGTTGAACGAGAACGGATATCCCACTGTTAGGGGAAAGACGTTTCCCAATGCCCACGTCCATTCCATTGTTAGGAAAAAGAGGGTTAAGGATGAGAGGTTATCCAATAGATATGCACCGAAATTATCGAATTTTGGAATACGGTTCATTGACAGGACACTCATCAACCAAGTCTAACTTCCTTCCCCCCACTCCACCCACGACTCCCCACTCCCCACATTCTCTGTCAGACTTCCCCGATGAGAAGACTGCTACCCATTCTGCTAACTCTTGTGGTGCTTCTGTTTTCTCCGACAGAGGGGTGGAGTCAGGAGTTTCAGGTGGGGTTGGATGCTGCTGAAAGAGGGGACTACGCAACTGCTCTGCGTGAATGGACACCTCTTGCGGAACAGGGGGATGCCAAAGCCCAGTACAATCTGGGTGTGATGTACGAAAACGGACAGGGTGTTCCACAGGACTATAAGACTGCGGTGAAGTGGTTCACCCTTGCTGCCGAACAGGGGTATGCCGGCGCCCAGTTCAATCTGGGTGTGATGTACAACAACGGAGAAGGTGTTCCACAGGACTATAAGACTGCGGTGAAGTGGTTCACCCTTGCTGCGGAACAGGGAAATGAATATGCCCAGTACAATCTGGGTGAGAGGTACTACGACGGAGACGGTGTTCCACAGGACGATAAGACTGCGGTGAAGTGGTTCACCCTTGCTGCGGAACAGGGGTATGACTTTGCCCAGTTCAATCTGGGTTTGATGTACAACAACGGAGAAGGTGTTCTACAGGACTACGCAACTGCGCGGAAGTGGTTCACCCTTGCTGCGGGACAGGAGCATGCCTCTGCCCAGTACAATCTGGGTTTGATGTCCTACGACGGAGACGGTGTTCCACAGGATTATGTCTATGCCCATATGTGGGGAAATATTGCTGCATCTAACGGAAATGAGAATGGAGCAAAGTTGAGAGATTTGGTTGCGGAACGAATGACCCCTTCACAAATAGAGGAAGCACAGACCCTCGCCCGTGAGTGCGTCCGTAAGAACTACAAAGGGTGTTGAGAAAAGTACCCCCATAACCCCCTAGGCGAAAAACCAAATGAAGGACTCACAAACGGACAGCGACCCGGAAAAGCTGCGCAAAGAACTAAAAAAACTGCGCCTAGAATCCAAACTGCAAAAAAGTCTATCTGGAGAACTTGAAAGACAAAAACTAGTTGCTGTTGAGGCACAAGAATTAGCTCTAGCCAAAACAAAAAAGCTCGACCAGATGGTCAAGAAACTAGGGATGGAATCGCGACTACGGAAAAGTTTGTCCGATGAGTTTGAGAGACAAAAAGAGATTGCTGTGGAAGCACAAGAATTAGCTTTAGAAAAAAAGACCGAAATCGAAGCAATTTCTAATCAGCTGTCTAAGTATTTATCTCCACAACTGTTTCAGGCAATATTTTCTGGTGACCAACAGGTCGATATTGCTAGCCAACGCAAAAAATTGACCATCTTTTTCTCTGATATTGTCGGGTTCACACATCTTTCTGACTCGATGGAGTCTGAAGAGATTACTGCGATGCTCAACTACTACCTCACCGAAATGTCCCTAATCGCTTTCGAATATGGCGGTACAATAGATAAGTATATTGGTGATGCTATCCTAATTTTCTTTGGTGATCCGGAAACTTCTGGAGCGAAAGAGGATGCGCTAAAATGTGTCAATATGGCTATTGCTATGCAGACCAAGATGCGCGCACTCGCGGATCAATGGGCTGCAAAATGCGGCCTGAAAGAACCACTGCAAATTCGGGTTGGAATTAGCACTGGCTACTGCACCGTGGGAAATTTTGGTAGCGAGGATAGACTGGATTACACCGTAATAGGCGGGCAGGTGAACTTGGCTTCGAGACTTGAGTCTATCGCAAAACCAGGAGCGGTTCTGATTTCGTTTGACACCTATAGTCAGATCTTGAAGGATATCAATTGTATCGAAATGGAAACCGTCCACGTCAAAGGTATTAACGAGGGGGTCCGCACATTTGAGGTTGTTCTAGACGCAGTCGATCGCGTGGAGATTGTCGATATGAAGACGAAGAACACCAAATGCAGCATTGATATTAATGGGCTTGAACTCGAAGAAATTGATCAACTAACTAAGTTCGTTCAAGAAGCAAAAAAAAGAATGAAGTAACAGGGGATAAGGCTGAGGTAGGAGGAGAACATGAAGTATGAAGGCTCGTGCCATTGCGGCCAGGTTAAATTTCAAACCGACCTAGAGCCCATGATTATAATTCAATGCAATTGTACCAGTTGTAGAAAAGTTACTGGTTCAGTAAGAGTTGCATGCATCTATGAATCGGACGAGGTTGAGTGGTCAGGCGCCGTTAGCGAGTATGTTTATCAAGGCGGAAGCGGCGGAAATATTTACACCCAGAATTGCCCAAATTGTCACTGCTATGCGTACGCTACGTTGGATTTTTTTGAAGGGATCACTAGTGTACCTTTGGGAATGTTCAATGACCCCCAAGGCTTGATGCCAAGCCTAGAAATTTGGACCGATTCAAAGCTTGGTTGGTTGCAAGACGATGGATGTATAAAGAATAGGGTTCCAGATTCGGGGGTCAAGGAGCGCATTGTCGAGCTTCTCGAGAGTCTGGAAAATAGATAGAAAATAGGAGAACGAAACCTAAGAAATCGATATTCAGACTTAGTTGATGAGTTTGCGTTCAATGAACCACAGGTCGAAGTTTCTGTATTCCCTCTCGACCTCTTGGTTTAGACGTTCATCCCTCTGACGTTTCCGTTTGAGAATGGAGAAAACGTGATTTCCGTAGAACCGTTTTCCCCTAGAGGTCTTGTGTCCCTTCTCATTCAACCATTTAGCAATCTCCCGATACCCCATACCACCGTCTTGGAGGTCTTGGATGGTATAGTGAAGGAACTGTTGGTAGTCGGAATAGGGTGCAACGAAAAGGTTTTGGGTCTTCAAAACCATATCGAAACAGAAAAACACATCAACGTCATTTGAGGGTGGAATAACGCACCCGTTGGAAACTACTCCACCGTCACCGATTTAGCGAGATTACGGGGCTCGCCGAAGCCCAGCACCATCTCGGTTTTCTATACGACGACGGACAGGGTGTTCCCGAGAATGATAAGACTGCTGTGAAATGGTACACGCTTGCTGCTGAATAGGGATATGCCGCTGCCCAGACCAATCTAGGTGTGACGTACTCAATAGGACAAGGCGTTGTACAGGATATTGTCTATGCCTATTTATGGGTAAGTATCGCTGCTGCGAATGGAAACGAATTGGGTGAAAAGTTGAAGGGTGCCTTTGCGCGACTACTAACTCCCTCACAGTCTGTGGAGATACAGAGACTCACCCGCGAGTGTATCGATAAAAATTACAAGAATTGCTAAGCAAGTCTGCGCACAACCCCCCAACACCTTTGCGTCTTCTTCAAGCTCCACAATGGTTTTAAGAGAAGCAATCTCGGAGTAACCTACTCTATGTCGGGTGTTCTATCCGTCACGAATCTTTCCAAGACCTATTCATCTGGTTTTGAGGCCCTGAAGGATATCAACCTTGAAATTCGCAAAGGGGAAATCTTTGCGTTACTCGGCCCTAACGGAGCCGGCAAAACTACTCTAATCAATATCATCTGTGGAATTGTCTCCTCTACAAATGGAACAGTGCTAGTTGATGGAAGTGACATCATTACTAATTATCGGGAAGCCCGATCACTAATCGGGCTTGTGCCGCAGGAACTAGTCACTGATGCATTTGAAACAGTTTGGGCCACCGTTAGCTTCAGCCGAGGCTTGTTCGGCAAACCAGCCAATCCACACCACATAGAAAAGGTGCTTCGAGACTTGTCCCTGTGGGACCGGAAATCAAGCAAGATAACGACCCTTTCGGGCGGCATGAAACGCAGATTGATGATTGCTAAGGCTCTAGCCCATGAGCCCCAAATCCTTTTTCTCGACGAACCTACCGCGGGAGTTGATGTCGAACTACGCGAAGGTATGTGGGAGCTAGTACGTACTCTGCGGGACAACGGCGTAACCATTATCCTCACTACTCATTATATCCAAGAAGCCGAAGAAATGGCTGATCGGATTGGGGTGATCAGTAAGGGCTCACTTGTTGTGGTAGAGGAAAAAACGACCTTGATGCGGATGTTGGGCAAGAAGCAGTTAACCTTGCAACTACAAGCACCACTTAGTGACATTCCGAAGAAGCTTTCCGCTTATCCGCTTGAGATTGGGGCCGGAGGACGTGAATTAATCTATACATACGATACCCAGAAAGATCGCACAGGAATCACGCGCCTACTTCAAGATGTCGCCGCAGTAGGGATTCGCTTTAACGATCTGCAAACAAGCGAAAGTTCTCTGGAAGACATTTTCGTGACTTTAGTAAGAGACTCGCGATGATAAATCTTCGGTCAGTTAACGCGATTTATATGTTTGAAATGTCGCGTTGGAAACGCACTTTAGGACAGAGCATCTTATCGCCGGTAATTTCAACTTCCTTGTATTTTGTGGTTTTTGGAGCAGCAATAGGATCACGCATCGGCAATATTGAGGACGTTAGCTATGGGTCTTTCATAGTTCCGGGCCTAATCATGCTAATGCTACTGACGCAAAGTGTAGCTAATGCTTCCTTCGGTATTTACTTTCCCAAGTTTGTAGGCACGATATATGAAATCCTTTCAGCTCCGATCTCACCCTTCGAGATCGTGCTGGGTTACGTAGGAGCCGCCGCAACTAAGTCGATTATACTTGGCGTGATCATTCTTGGAACAGCATCTATGTTTGTTCCACTTGAAATCTCTCACCCGATCTGGATGGTCCTTTTCTTAGTTTTAACTGCCGTCACCTTCAGTCTCCTCGGGTTTATTATTGGTATTTGGGCCGACGGTTTCGAAAAGTTGCAATTGGTACCAGCTCTAATAATCACACCACTCGCCTTCCTTGGCGGTAGTTTCTATTCCATAGACATGCTGCCCCCGATTTGGCAAACGATCATTCTGTTCAACCCTGCGGTCTATCTTATCAGCGGTTTTCGATGGAGTTTTTACGATATTTCAGATGTTAGTGTAGGACTTAGTCTCATCATGACACTTGTATTCTTATTTACGTGTTTAACCATCGTATGGTGGATCTTCAAGACGGGGTACCGCCTGAAGAACTAAGGATCACAACTCCGTCGAATCTAGCCGGTCTCTCTCAGCCACCGTTCATGAAATCTTACGCCAAGATCCATTCCGTGCAGTGACCGGTGTATAGCTTTGGGGCTACTACACAAATTTCTGCACGGAGATAGTTTCTATATATAGAGGCGCTCAGCTTCACTATTAAATGCGTGCGCCACAGGACATGGTCAGTCTTGGATGGTATCGTGAAGGAACTGTTGGTAGTCGGAATAGGGTGCAACGAAAAGGTTTTGGGCCTTCAAAACCATATCGAAACAGAAAAACACATCAACGTCATTTGAGGGTGGAATAACGCACCCGTTGGAAACTACTCCACCGTCACCGATTTGGCCAAGTTTCGCGGCTGGTCGACGTCTGTGCCTTTGTGAACCGCTACATGATAGGCCAGTAATTGTACCGGGATGGCGTACAAAATCGGCGCCACAAAGGGGTCGACGCTGGGCAGCTCCAAGGCATGGACTGCGGACTCGCCATATTTTTCGATGCCTTGTTTGTCACTTAGCAACACCACGCGACCGCCCCTGGCGATGACCTCCTCCATATTGGATGCCGTCTTGGGGAACACGTTATCCGTGGGGGCGATCACCACCACCGGCACTTGATCATCCACCAGGGCAATGGGGCCGTGTTTGAGTTCGCCTGCCGGAAATCCTTCGGCATGGATGTAGGAAATCTCTTTTAGCTTTAGCGCCCCTTCCATCGCGATGGCGTAACTGGGGCCGCGGCCGATGTACAAAATGTCTTTGGCTTCCGACAATTCCGTAGCCAATTCCCGCAAACGGTCATCGTGATTCAGGACCTCCGCAGCACGGGCCGGAACCTCGGCAATGGCCCGGCACAACGCTGCTTCGCGATCGTGGCTGATGGATTTTCGCGCAACGCCCGTGGCGATGGCTAAGCACGCCAACACCACCAATTGGCAGGTGAAAGCTTTTGTCGAGGCCACACCGATTTCGGGGCCAGCATGGGTGTGGAACACCAGATTGGCTTCCCGGGCCATGGCGCTTTCCACCACGTTGACCACGGCGATGATGCCCTGGCCCTGGGATTTGGCGTAACGCAGGGCGGCCAGGGTATCCACCGTTTCGCCGGATTGAGAAACGAACACCGCCAGACCGCCATCAGGCATCGCGGATTCGCGATATCGAAACTCCGACGCCACATCAATTTCCACCGTGACCCTGGCAATGCTTTCGAACCAATATTTGGCGATGACAGCGGCGTAATAGGACGTGCCGCAGGCGATGATGGTAATCCGGGTCGCCGCCGCCAAATCAAGATCTGAGTCGGGGAGCTGCACTTGGCGATCCGCCGGGTTGAAGTAGGAATTCAAGGTTTCGCCGATGACGCCGGGTTGTTCGTAGATTTCCTTCAGCATGAAATGGCGAAATCCGCCCTTGCCCACCGGGGCTCCCGACCGGGAGGTAACGGAGACTTCTGGTTCGATGACGTCCCCCGCCGAATTTCGCACTGTGGCGCCGTCGCTGGTGAGCACAGCCCAGTCGCCGTCTTGCAAATAGGTTACCCGGTCGGTGAAAGGGGCCAACGCAAGGGAATCCGATCCCAAAAACATCTGGCCATCACCCCAGCCAATGACCAGCGGGCTGCCCCTACGGGCTGCAATCAGCAGATTTTCTTGGCCGGTGAATAGAATTCCCAGGGCAAAGGCGCCCTCCAAATGTTGGAGCGCCGCCGCCGTGGCGTCTTCAGGTGCCATGCCGTCATCCATGAACCGGGTGATCAATTGCGCGGCTGCCTCGGTATCGGTTTCGGTTTCGAACGCATAGCCAGCGGCCACTAATTCCTCGCGCAGTTCTTTGTAATTTTCGATGATACCGTTGTGGACCAACGCCAACGACTTTGTCGCGTGGGGATGAGCGTTCAATTCGGTGGGAGCCCCGTGGGTAGCCCACCGGGTGTGGCCAATGCCTATGCTACCGGCCAGGGGCTGATCGGTCAGCAGCTGTTCCAGATTGCGGAGTTTGCCTTCGGCTCGGCGGCGATCAATCTGACCGTTAGCCAAGGTGGCGATCCCGGCGGAATCATAACCGCGGTATTCCAGGCGTTTTAGGCCCTCAGCCAGTAAAACCGCAGCTTCGGATGTGGCGCCGACAACACCAACGATTCCGCACATAGCGGGTTAGGTCTCTTTCTTGGATTTAGCCATATTTTCACGGCGCTTGCCCGCCCAGCGTTCGATCTCTTTTTTGGGCACCCGGGTCAGGGCTAACGCGTCGTCTTGAACATCATTGGTGATTACGCTGCCGGCGCCGATCACGGCACCCGCACCCACGCGCACCGGCGCCACAAGGGCCGTGTTCGAGCCGATGAATGCGCCCGCCCCGATCTCGGTAATGGATTTCGAAAACCCATCGTAATTGCAGGTGATGGTCCCCGCGCCAATGTTGGCGCCTTCGCCGATGGTTGCGTCCCCTAAATAGGACAGATGGCTGGCCTTTGCCCCGTCCGCGACTTTGGCATTTTTGATTTCGACGAAATTGCCAATGCGGGCCGCGTTGCCAATTTCTGTCCCTGGGCGCAACCGGGCAAACGGCCCGACGGACGCACCGTCCGCAATGATAGCACCTTCAATGTGGCTGAAGCCTTTGATAGTCACGTTGTCGCCGATGGTCACACCTGGGCCAAAAATGACGTTGGGTTCGATCACCACATCGCTGCCCAGAACGGTATCAAAGCTGAGAGTAACCGTGGCGGGGTCGATCAACGTGGCTCCCCCGGCCATGGCTTGTTCCCGGAGCCGGTCCTGAGCGACCGTTTCTGCATTGGCAAGATCAGCACGGGAATTGATCCCCATGACTTCGTCTTCATCGCCCATGACCACGTCGCACACAAGGTTCTGGGCCTTGGCGAGGGCGATAATGTCGGTCAAATACAATTCGCCCATGGTATTGTCCGAAGTGACTTGGCCGAGCAGGTTGAACAAGACCTTGGCGTTGGCCACCATCATGCCGGAATTACACAGGCCTATTTCCAGCTGTTCTGGGGTGGCGTCGCGATGTTCTACAATGGCCTCCAAAGTCCCGTCATCCGCCAACACCAGACGCCCATAGCCATCGGCTGAGACCGGCTCAAACCCCAAGACCACAACTGAGACATCGTCGTCCCGGCAGGCATCAACCATCGCCCGCATGGTCTCTGCTGTTGCCAGCGGGGTGTCTCCGAAAATAATGAGAACTTCACCGTCAAACCCGGCCAGAGCATCGCGTGCCCGCAGAACCGCATCGCCGGTGCCCTTGGGCTCGGTCTGAATGATGGGAGTAGCTTTGGGGACTGCTGCCGCGACCGCATCGGCCCCAGGGGCAAGGACGGCGATGGTCCGGGCCGGAGACAGCCAGCGCACCGTATCAAACACATGGCCGATCATCGGCTGACCCGCCACAGGGTGCAGCACCTTGGCCAGGGCCGAACGCATGCGGACACCCTGGCCCGCAGCCACGATCACCGCTACTAGGCTCTCATCAGTCTGAGTCACGAATTTTCTTGGTCATCAAGCGCAAGGCTGTTTAATACCACTGACAGCCACCTGCCGCGCGAAAAATATTTGCCACAAGTTCCGCACGGCGGCCAAGTCACTAAATTCGTCGAGGTGTATCGTTGGGACAGCTACGCAATACGATTGTTTTCGATCTGGACGGGACTTTGGTGGATACGGCAGCCGATTTGGCTGCGGCCACCAACCAGGCTTTGGAGCCGATCGGGCGTAGGCCTGTGACCGAGGCCGAGGTTCGCGGAATGATTGGGGGGGGGTTTCCTAATCTGATTGATCAGGGATTGCGGGCCACGGGCGGGCCGCTGGAGGGAGAAGTGTTTGACGAGGCGGTGGCAATGGGCCAAGCGTACTATACTGCCCATGTTGCCGATCTAACTCGCCCCTATCCTGACGTCATCGAGACCCTGGTTGCCTTTGCCAAGGGGGGCATCAAAATGGGGGTGTGCACGAACAAGCCGACGGCGGCATCCCAAGCGATCTTGGATCAGCTTGGATTGGCGGAATATCTGCCGGTTTTGGTGGGCGGCGATACGTTGCCGGTGATGAAACCGGATCCCGCCATGATCATGGCGGTTTTGGATCGCCTGGATGCAGCTGCCGCCAACGCCGTCCTGGTGGGAGATTCTGAAACCGATGTGGCCCTCGCAAAAGGTGCTGGCGTGCCGGTGATTTTGGTGGGAGGTGGTTACACGCTGGCCCCGGTAGAGACACTGGGCGCAGATGTGGTGGTGGGCAGTTTCGTGGAAATTCCCGCCGCTTTGGCCCAGCTTTCTTGACAGGCCGGCTGGCCACCTCGTATCACGCATAGTCCGTGACGGATGGGGCTGTAGCTCAGTGGTAGAGCGCTCGTTTCACATGCGAGAAGTCGGTGGTTCGAACCCACCCAGCCCCACCAGCCGCCTCAAACCCCCTCGCCGACCAAGGGCTCCCAGGCGATTTTATCTTCGTAAATCTGGAAAATCGAACCCTGTCACGAAACGGAATTTTGGCCGTGGATTCGGTGCGAGATGGGGATGTTTTGGTGGCCCCGATTGGCGGCCCGTTCTAGTGAAAATCCCTGGACCGAAAACTACTTACGCCCACAGCCCGTGGCGGGGGCGCATTGTCTGGCTGGGCAATCGCCGCCAGGCGCGGAGTCAGGTCGACCATACGTTTGGCGATGACATGAATGACTAACCCTTCCCGCTGAACTTCACCACGTACACCCAGTAATCTGGCGCTTAAAACGACCTTGCGATAGTGCTCAAACACTTTTGGCCATACGATGATATTGGCCACCCCCGTTTCATCCTCCAATGTAATGAAGATAACACCACTGGCTGTACCCGGGCGCTGCCTGCAGGTCACCAACCCCACCAGATTGATCATGGATCCTGTGGCGGTTTCGTTTAATTGCATGGCCGGATTAGTTTGACCCAAGTGGGGACGCAGCAACGCCAAGGGATGCTGCTTCAACGACATGCGCAAAGACAAATAGTCGGCGATTACTTCCTCACCCAGACTTGCATGGGGCAAGGACACGGTCGGTTCGTAAAATTCCGATACCTCCGCGTTGGCGGGGGCCACGTGGTTTGATGCCGCGAACAACGGCAAGGGCGAATCCCCCAGAGCGCGAACGGCCCACAACGCCTCCCTCCGCGCTAGCCCCACCGAGGCAAAAGCATCCGCCTGGGCTAACACTTCCAATTGGCCAGGGCGCAATGCTGCCCGCCGCCACAAATCATAAGGGTCGCGATAGCTACCGTCTCTTTCGCGCATCAACGCATTCGCCGCATCTTCGCGCATGCCCTTGATTTGCCGCAGGCCCAGTCGCAACGCCACGGCGGCCTGGTCATGCAGTGGCTCCAACGTGCAATCCCAATCGCTGTGATTGATGTCGGCGGGCCAAACCTTGACCCCGTGGTCTTGGGCATCCCGGACGATTTGTGCCGGGGCGTAAAACCCCATGGGTTGGCTGTTCAACAGCGCGCAGGCAAAGACCGCAGGGAAATAGCATTTCATCCACGCCGAGACGTAAACCAGCAGCGAAAAGCTTGCGGCATGGGATTCAGGAAAACCATATTCGCCGAAGCCTTCGATTTGCTTGAAGCAACGCTCCGCAAATTTCCGGTCATACCCCCGAGCCGCCATGCCGTTGATGAACTTGTCGCGAAAGGTGTGGATTTTTCCGGTGCGCTTGAACGTCGCCATGGATCGGCGCAGTCCGTCCGCCTCTGATGGGGTGAACCCCGCGCCGACGATAGCAATGCGCATGGCCTGTTCCTGGAACAGCGGCACGCCCAGAGTTTTTCCCAGCACTTCTTCCAATTCTTTGGATGGGTACACCGCCTCTTCCTCGCCATTACGGCGACGCAGATAGGGATGCACCATGTCGCCCTGGATCGGCCCCGGCCGCACGATCGCCACTTCAATCACCAAGTCATAAAACGTGCGCGGCTTCAGCCGCGGCAGCATGGTCATCTGAGCGCGACTTTCCACCTGGAACACGCCAAGTGAGTCGCCCTTGCACAGCATGTCGTAGACGCCGGGATCTTCCGCCGGAACCTTGGCCAAATCGAACGATTGGCCATAATGATCGCTGATCAGATCAAAACCTTTGCGAATACACGTCAGCATCCCCAAACCCAGCACATCGACTTTCAGAATGCCCAGGGCGTCCAGATCGTCCTTGTCCCATTCAATGACGGTGCGGTCCTCCATGGCAGCATTGGAAATCGGCACGACTTCCGACAACGGCCCGCGTGTGAGCACGAAACCGCCCACGTGTTGGGACAAATGCCGGGGAAATCCCCGCAATTCTCGCGACATATCCAACACCTGGCGCAGACGCGGGTCGGCGGGGTCCAGACCAGCTTCGCGGATGTACGCATCGGTGTGCTCGTCTTTCAGAGATCTCCACACCATCCCCACCAACGCCCCGGCCACGTCCTGGGACAGGCCCAATGCCTTGGACACTTCGCGCACAGCGCTGCGGGTGCGGTAGCTGATGACGGTGGCGGTCATGCCCGCGCGGTCGCGGCCGTATTTGTCATAAATGTATTGGATGACCTCTTCCCGACGCTCGTGCTCGAAATCCACATCGATGTCGGGGGGCTCGTCGCGCTCTGCCGACACAAAACGTTCGAACAACAATTCGATGCGGTCGGGATCCACGGCGGTAATGCCTAGGCAATAACACACTGCCGAATTGGCCGCCGACCCGCGTCCCTGACACAAAATATCTCGGTCCCGGGCGAACCGAACGATGTCGTAAACGGTCAAAAAATAGGAGGCATATTGCAGCGCGCTTATGAGCTCCAATTCATGCTCCACCAGACCCCGTACTTTGTCTGGCACCCCATCGGGATAGCGGTCCTTGGCGCCCAACCACGTCAGGCGCTGTAATTCCGATTGGGGCGTCTCGCCCGGGGGAACCACGTCTTCGGGATATTCGTAGCGCAGCTCATCCAAACTGAAGGTCACCAAGTCAGCGACCTCCATCGTCCGGGCAATGGCATCCGGATACTCCGCAAACAGCCGCGCCATTTCTGTGGGCGCCTTCAGGTGACGTTCGGCATTGACGCCAAGGCGAAACCCCGCTTGCGCAACTGCACAATGTTCGCGGATACACCACAGAACATCTTGCAATGGTTTGCGCCCGGGTTCATGGGCATGGATATCGTTGGTGGCAACTAGCGGCACCCCATGGGCGGTGGCTAAATCGGAAAGTGTCGCTAGCCTGCGTTCATCATCGCCCCGGTACACACGATGCCCGGCCAAAAAAACCAGCGCATCCTCTACAGCCTTGTTGCGAATCCCATTTAGAGCCGGGGCGAATGTATCGACCAGTTCCTGAGGGGTCGCGTCTTCGGGGGCCACAACGATAAAGACTTGGTTTTCGCCACCGCCATTTTCGGGCCCGAAAACATCATCGAGCCACAGGAAGCAATCGCCTTTTTCTCCCCGCAACATGCCCATGGTCAGCAGGCGGCACAGACGGCCATACGCTCGGCGATCCCGAGGAAAACACAACATGCTGGGCGCATCTTGCAGATCCAGCCGCACCCCCACCAATAATTTTATGCCCACCTCTTTTGCCTCCACGTGGGCGCGTACGACCCCGGCCAAACTGTTGTGGTCGGTAATGGCAATCGCCCGATGCCCCAGGATTTTTGCCTGGGTCACCAGTTCCTCTGCGTGGGAGACACCGCGCAGAAACGAAAAATTGCTGGTTACCTGGAGCTCGGCATATGCCGGGGGTGGAGCGATCATCATGGCCAGCGCTGCGCACTTTCCTCACGCAAATTGCCCGTGGATGAACCAGGTGGGCTCATGGCCGTCGCCATCGGGGCCCGAATACAGACCCTTGCGATAGACCCAGAACCGCCGACCCTCTTCGTCCTCTACCCGGTAGTAATCCCGGGTGGCAGCCTCCCACGGGGCATCCCACGGCAGCGATGTGCGCCACCATTCCGGTGCAATGCGCTCTGGCCCTTCGGCCCGGGCAATCCGGTGCAACACCCGGCGCCAACGAAACAATGCAGGCGGCCCATCGGGCACCGGCGCTACAGCCTGGATCGACTGGGGCCGGGGGAACAACCGCAACGGCCGGGACCCACGCCCGGGAACGCGCGCGATCGGCAAAGTCGTCGTCGAAGTGTCCGATTTCACCGGGTCATCCGCCGCCGGAATTTCGGCCGCGGCATGTTCAGGGATATGGCTTTGACGCTGGGTCAGACGCACCACCGAATGGGATCCCAAACGATTGATCAGTCGGTCCACCAAAGGCGCAACACTGGCTGGGTCGGGGCTGCTTTGATTGTTTCTCTGTCCTGGTTGGGTCCGATCCGCAAGAGCCATTTGCTCCGGCACCAAGGGCTCCAGACTGGGGACAGAAACCGCCATAACCTCGATCCCCAGACCCAGATCAAGATCGGTGATTTGTTCTGCAAACAACCGGGCAAGATGATGGGCGTCACGGGTCGGACGGCTGGTGCCAATGCGCGCACGGGCAATCCCCCCATCCACCCGGTACAGGGTGAAATCCACCCGCCTTGCGCCGACGCTTTCCCTATCCATACGCATACAAAGATCGACCAACAATGCCTCCAGGCCGCGCTCGATATCCTCCAAAAGTCCGATGGGCTCGGCAAAGGCCATTTGCTCTCTGCGTTCCGGCACGGGCACAAGGGGAGAGACCGGCTCAGACCCCGGGTTCAATGCGGCATCAAGGCGATCCGCCACACGCGTACCAAAGCGCGCGGCCAAGGGCCCCCTGGGCAGATCATAAAGATCGCCCACGCGGCGCAGACCCAACCCATCAAGACCATCGGTAATCATTGTGGGCAGGCGCAACGCCGCCACAGGCAAATCACCCAGGGCATCCCGGGTCGACCTGGGTGCAATAATTTGGATGCGGCCCTTGCCAAACCGGGTAATCCCCCAAGCCGCCCCTGGCGTGTCGGCAATCCCCGCTCGGGCGTCGAAGCCCAGGCTCTCAACCCGGCCGACCAAATCCTCCAACAGACCTTGTTCGCCGCCGAACAAATGTGCACAGCCCGTTACGTCTAACCACACACCGGCACCGACGGGCCCGTCTGCTCCTTCCGGTGAAGTCCACGGTGTGTATTGCCCGCACCACGCTGCTAGGCCCGCCAATGTTTTTGCATCCCCGGCCGGATCAGCGGCGGTGGCATCGATATCTGGCACCAGGGCGCGGGCATCGGCCAAGGCCATGCCGAGCATGACCCCCGCCTGTTGAGCATGTAGGTTCACCCCGGCAATGCGTAAACCGCCCTGGGTCACCACCGTGGTGACGAACGGCTTAACTTGCCATTTGCTTCGGCTGCGATTGGTGCCGCTGCGCCACTCTTTTGTCAGCCGGTCCGTCGCGAACCGAGGCAGCCACAGAGAAATCACCCGTTTCATCGCGCCACTCCACATTCCATCTCCCAAGATCCCCACCCCGGTGTCGTTCCAGTTGGACCTGCCAACGGGGAATATTCATTGAGTCCCGCTTTGTCGGAGCCGATGTCACATGCCATCGGGTCACCGCCCCGATGGCGGCGGCGGACCGGGTCCGCAGCAGCACCGCGGTTACCCCATTTGCCTCGGCAGCAAGCTGCAACCGACGGCTTGGGGTAAATCCGGGATCATCCAATTCCCCCACCACCGCGCTTAAGGCCCTGCACCGCAAGCCTTCCTCCATGGCCCACAGCACCTGGGTATCGGTCCGCGCCCGCACCACCAACAATCGTTCCGGACCCAGACCAAATTCATCCAGGCCGGGGGCATACAGCCCCCCATGTTCGTGACTTGTCAGGGTACGGCCGCACCACAACACCGGCGCCCCAGCCCCGGTATGCTGGAACAATCGCGCCACCAGGCCGGCGGTAAACCCAGTGGCCGCACAAAGATCACCCGGGTCGCCGGTTACTTCGTGCAAACAGCCCAAGGCAAGGTCCGGCATTTCCCCCTCGCTCGTCCCCTGGCCCCCGGCCAAAGTCACCGCGCCCGCCCGGGGCTCGGGTGCCTCAATCGCCCGTACCTGGGCGCGCAGTTCTTGGACCGTGGAAGACAGAGCCATCTGATCTCTCTTTTTGGCCGAACAATGTTCTTGTTTTGTTCTATTCTTCCTTTTGCCACGAGTCAAGCGGTCTCCACCTGTACCAGGGCACTGCGGACGACAGATAAAAACTGGTGTTGGCGAAAGGGTTTCAGCAGGGTGTCGGCTACACCGAGTTTTCAGCGACTGCCAAATAGTCCATGGTCCTGAACCGCGTTCCTCCGGACATCGCGATTATTTTCAAATCCGGAAATTTTTTGCGAATTTCCAGGATGGTTTCCACACCTTCTTGCTCTGGCATGATGATATCGGTGGTCACCAGATCAACCAGGGTCCCATCCAGCAAATCCACTCCCTTGCGGCCATTATTGGCTTGAGCGACCTCGTACCCCTGGAACTCGAGAGCGCCTGAAATGACTTCGCGGAGGGCATCGTCATCGTCAATAACGAGAACTCGCATCCGCACCTAATCACAATCCCATAAAAAACTTATGGCCTTTTACCTGGGTTTTTCTGAGACTGCGAGCCCCTTCTTTTCAAGTTGCCGGATCCATCCCGGTTGACCGACCGGAATTGGGATGATCCACTCCGCCGCAATGCACTATAACCCATTGGATATTCATGCGTTCTGCCCTGCCCCTTCAAGATTTAGCCACCGCCATTCACGACATCGCGATCAACGCCGCCACCGAGATCATGGCGGTCTATGCAAGCGACTTTGATGTGTGGGAGAAAAATGACCAATCTCCAGTGACAGAGGCCGACGAGCGGGCCGAGCAGTTGATACTCAACGCACTTAGGCAGCTTGATCCGTCGATTCCAGTTGTTGCCGAAGAAAATGTCGCAAAAGGCGACATTCCAGATGTGGGGGACGGGCCGTTTTGGTTGGTGGATCCACTGGACGGCACCAAAGAATTCGTCAGCCGCAACGGCGAGTTCACGGTGAACGTCGGCTTGGTGGAGGGCGACGTTCCGGTGTTGGGTGTCGTGTACGCACCGGTGCCCAAACGGCTGTTTTTAGGGTGGGGCGGAGCGGAAGCATTTACCCAGGACAACGGCAGCGCTCTGCGGCCGATTCGCGCCAAGGTCCCCGACGCGGATGGATTAGTGGTGGTGGCCAGCCGGTCGCACTCCAACCCCGAAACCGAGGCCTTTTTGGCGGAGCTAGATGTCAAAAAGATCACATCGGCCGGGAGTTCGTTGAAATTTTGTTTGGTGGCGGCAGGTGAAGCCGATCTTTATCCGCGCATGGGCCCCACTAACGAATGGGACACTGCGGCCGGTCATGCGGTTTTAAACGCCGCAGAGGGCAGCGTCCGCACCTTGGACGATCAGCCGTTTCGGTACCGCAAGCCGACGTTCCGTAATCCGCCGTTTGTCGCCCGGGGCCGCGAAAACAGCGCCTAGAAACGCAGGGGCGCGCCGGTCGGTTTGTCCATCACTTCGTCTTCGCGCATGACCACGCGACCACGGATGACCGTGGCAACCGGCCAGCCTGTGACCATACGACCGTTGAAGGGCGTCCAACCGCAACGGCTGGCGATCCAATCATCGGTAATGGTTCGCGGGGCGCTGAGATCCACCAGGGTAAGGTCGCCATCGTTGCCTTTGACCAATCCGCCCTTGCCCTTAATCCCAAACAAGCGCGCCGGATTGCTGCTGACCAATTCCACCAAGCGTTCCAATGTCAGACGCCCGGCATTCACGTGGTCCAACATGATCGGCAGCAAGGTCTGCACCCCAGGCATCCCAGACGGCGTGTTGGGATAGACGGCTGATTTTTCCTCGCGGGTGTGGGGGGCGTGATCCGACCCGATCACGGTCACGGTGCCGTTGGCGACGCCGACCCACAGTGCGTCCCGGTGACGGGCATCTCGGATGGGCGGGTTCATTTGCGCCAAAGTCCCGATGTCGTCGTAGCATTCCGGCGCCGTCAGGGTCAGATGCTGAGGTGTGACTTCGACACTGACGTCAGTGGAGTGACCGTTAAGGAATGCCATTTCTTCGGCGGTAGTCACATGGAGCACATGGACCGAGCGGTCAGCGGCCGCCGCCAAACCCACAATACGCCGGGTGGCACGCAGGGCCGTTTCTGGATCTCGCCAATCCGGGTGGGCATGCACGTCAGCCGCGGCCTCGGCGATGGACTTGCGCTCGATCAGGCGATCCTCGTCCTCCGCATGGACCGCGAACCGCCTGTGGCCACTGGATACCACCTGGGCCAAGTCATCATCGTCCGTCACCAACAAGGTGCCGGTGGACGAGCCCATGAAAACCTTGACTCCGCAGCATCCAGGCAGGCGCTCCAAATCCGCCAACTCCCCGGCGTTTTCCGGTGTCGCCCCCACATAGAACGCATAGTCGCACCTGGCGCGGTCCTTGGCCCGGGCCAGCTTGTCGCCAAGCGCCTCCGCCGTCGTGGTGGCGGGGGAGGTGTTCGGCATTTCGAAGACAGCCGTGACTCCGCCAAGGATTGCCGCCCGGGTGCCGGAGTCCAAATCCTCTTTGTGTTCGGTGCCGGGCTCTCGGAAATGGACCTGGGTGTCGATGACCCCTGGCAAGACGTGCAAGCCCTTGGCGTCGATGGCGTGTTCAGTGGCGACGTTGGCCAGGTCGCCGATCTCGGCAATGCGGCCATCGCGGATGCCGATGTCGGTGAGGGCCACCCCATCGGGCAGCACGCATTCAGCGCCGCGAACAACAAGGTCATAAGGGGCCGACATGGCCCTCAAGCCGTGATCGCGGAATAGAAATCCAGGTTCTGCTTCACCACCGCATCCTCGTTGAATGTTGCCTGGTAATGCTCATAGCCGCCTTTGACCAGGGCCTGGGCGAAATCCGGCTCGGCGATCAGCCGGCGCATGGCAACCGCCAAGGCCTGTACATCATCTATCGGTACCATGATCGCGTCCACATCTGGATTCACCGTGCGCTTCGGGCCATCGGCATCGGCCACGATCAGCGGCGTCTTCGCCCCCCATGCCTCGACCATCACCGTACCGAAGGGCTCGAACCTTGATGGCATGACACAAACGTCCGCCGCCCCAAGCAATGCCTCGCGATCCGTGCGCCAGCCCAAGAACCTGACCCGGGCACCCAGACCCAACTTCTCGGTCTGTTGCTTGAGCGCCGCTTCCAGCGGGCCTTCCCCGGCGATCCACAAATAGGGCCCCGGAATCAGCGCCAACGACCCCAGCAAAATGTCGAAGGCTTTCTTTTTGTGCAGCCGGCCCAGGGCCAAGAACAAGGTCACATCTTCGGGCGTATCAAATGTGGCGCGGGGCACAGACGGCACAGGTGCGTTGGGCGCAAAAGTAGGCAGGTAATGGGAATTTGTTCCTATCCACCCGCCTTCTGAGCGCATGTGGTCAGCAATGTCCTGGGTGACGCCCACCACATGATCGCACCGCGTAAAATACTTCGGCGCGTAATAGCCCCCCAACCACCCCACGTGGACAAAATTCCCATTGGGGCAATGGCGCGTGGCCCGGTTCATCCAGGTCTGCACCACATCGGGCTGGAAATCATCGATGATCCGCTGCAACCCGCGACGGGTGGAAAAATCAAGGCCGCCAAACTTTAGCTCGGTGGTGGGGACTTTGCCGTCGCGGAGCAAAGCGGCGCGGTTGGCATTCGTGCGGATAGCCGCGTGCTGTTCCAGCCCGGCCCGGGCCAACGCCAGCACCAGATCGGCGAAATAGGTTTCGGCGCCGCCCTGGGAGGCACCCGCGATGACTTGAAGAACCCGCAAGGTTGGCCTAGCTCACCGCAATCACGGGGATGTCAGCATCGTCGTCCGCATCCACCTCGGCAACGCCAGCACCGGCATTCATGGACCCGGCGCGCTGCCACAAGGCAATGGCGGCTTCTTCCACCACATCCACGGCCAAGGAATCCATCAAGCTTTTGGAATTGGACGGGTGAAATCCGGGCAACGCCGACAACTCCTCGAAGGTCGCCTCGGTGCGCACCGAGGCACAATGGTCGCCCCACGGCCCATACATGGTTTCGCGGCTAGGCCCGAACAGGCCCAAGGCGGGGGTGCCGACGGCGGCGGCCAAATGCATCAATCCGGAATCATTTCCTATGTACATGTGACATTCCTGAATACAGGCCGCCGAGGTCAAAATATCCATGCGCCCAACCAGATCAATACGGCGTTCCCGGGGAATGCGTTCCAATACCGTGAGCGCCGCACCACGTTCTGACGCTGCCCCATACACAGCCACTCTGGCTTCGGCAAAAATCGCCCCCGGCACGGTCAACGCCTGGATCAATTCAGAGAACTTCGACCCCGGCCATTGTTTACCGCCCCAATTGGCAGTGGGGCCAATCCCCAACACCAACCCGCCCGGGGGGATGGCCTTTTTCGCCGCCGTCACTTGGGAGGGCCCAAACCACATGATCGGCGATGCGGGGGGATTAAGACTCATAAAATCCGACAAATGCTGCACCCGGTGGCCAGTGCCCCCCGGGCGGTAAATCATTCGCCGCTTGGCCCGCAGGGCCCATGCAATGGCCGAGGCCCGCAGGTCCACCACCAAATCCCACCGTATTCCTGCGACCTGTTTCCACAGGCGATACCAATGCCCCCGGCGCTTGTCCTTGGCGAAGGCGATAACCTGCACCACGTTGGGATTTTGCGAAAACAGCGGCGCCGCATCGGGACCACACGCCAGTGTGACCTGTGACTCTGGGTGCTGTTGGATAAGATGGTTCAGCAAGCCGGTGGACAACACGGCATCGCCAATACGGTTCGAAGTAATGAAAAGGATCTTCATTTCCACGCCACCTTCGCGCCGACTTTCCGGGGACAACCATCCGCCCGGAAATCTAAATGCCCTTATACGCCCTTAGACAAACCGTTCCAAGCGGGGGGCTCAATCTGAGCCTTGTAATGGGCCCAGGTTCGCTCTAGTTGATACACCAACCATGGAACGCCGCCGATGACTGCAAACACATTCACGATGCTCCCCGGGCGCGGGCTTTTGGCGCTGGGCGGCAACGACGCCGTCGATTTCCTCCAAAATTTGATCTCCAACGATGTGGAGCGGGTTGCGCCGGACACTTCCATTTATGCCCTTTTGCTCACCGCCCAAGGCAAGTTCCTGCATGATTTTTTCATCGCTCAACGTGGCGATGGGACTCTTGTCCTAGACTGCGAGGGGGATCGGTTGAAAGATCTCGAGCGCCGCCTGACCCTGTACAAGCTGCGCGCCGACGTGTTGATCAGCGATCTGTCTGAAATCTACAGGGTCGCGGCGGCGTTTGGCGACGGCGCAATGGCGGCCTTGGGATTGTCCACTGATCCAGGGAACACAGTGGCGATCGGGGACGGTGTGGCCATGACGGACCCCAGGCTTGGACCCATGGGGGCACGGATCATTATGCCGGTGAATGATTTGCCCGGCGCGTTGACGGACCGGGGGTTCGTCCCGGGTGACATGGCGGAATATGACGCCATGCGGTTGTCGAACGGAGTGCCGGACTCCAGTGCCGACATTGCAGTGGACAAAGGCTTTCCGTTGGAATCGGGTCTGGGTCGCCTGAACGGCATCGATTTTACCAAGGGATGCTACGTGGGTCAGGAACTGACCGCACGCACCCACTATCGCGGCACCATTCGCAAACGCCTGTACCGGGTGGATGTGGATGGCCCAACCCCGGCCCCTGGGACACTGGTGACTTTGGGAGACAAAAAGGCCGGGGACATGCGATCGGGCCAAGACGGCATCGCCATGGCCATGTTGCGCATGGAACTGGTGGCCCAATCGGAGGAATCCGGTACGTCGTTCACGGCGGGGGATGCACGCTTGACCGCTGTGGCCCAAGACTGGTTTGACGAAGACACACTGGAAAACTCCGAAAACCCAGCCGCCGCAAGCGCTGATCCATCGTGAGCGCCGACAACACAACGCTCCATCGGTGTTCATGGCCGACGGATGACCCGGAATATGTGGCGTATCACGATGAAGAATGGGGCGTTCCCATTCGCGACAGCCAGTTGCTGTTTGAAAAACTGACATTGGATGGATTCCAAGCCGGCCTGAGCTGGCTAACAATTTTGCGAAAGCGAGAAAACTTCCGCAAAGCGTTCGATGGGTTCCAACCAGAAAAAATTGCCCGGTACACCGACAAAAGGTTCGACGCGCTGATGGCCGATGCGGGCATCGTGCGAAACCGCGCAAAAATCGCCGCCACCATTAGCAACGCCCAGGCCTACTTGGCCATGCACAAGGGGGGCGAAGATTTTTCAAATTTTTTGTGGGGGTTTGTGGGCGGAAAACCGATCCGCAGCGCATGGAAATCGTGGCAAGACATCAAAGCCGAAACCCCGGAAAGCAAAGCCATGAGCAAGGCCCTAAAAGCAAAGGGCTTCAAATTCGTTGGCCCCACGATTTGCTATGCCTTTATGCAGGCAGTGGGTATGGTCAACGATCACGAGATCAGCTGCTTTCGCTACTATCAGGTGTAATAGGCACATACCAACAAATACCCCGAAAATGTTTTCACCAGACACATTTGGGCAGGTTGTCCTCTGCAAACAGGAATCCTTGTGTTCTACTGGGCCTTACCCTGATGAAGCGCTCCTGGGCCCGGGGCTCTTCTATCGACGCAAAGCCTGCCCAACCTATCCTGGGCGGGGGTTTTTGTGCCTGAAAAAACAATGGTAGCAGCTCTGTGAGAAAACAAGACCGTCAATGACGGCTTTCCTGGGTATATTTTCCTGGGCTTCTTTTCCTGGGACTAATTTCCTGGGCATTTGATCCTGGGGATTCTCTCCTAGGACATTGTTCCTTTCCACCCCAGTCCTCGTACTTTTCCCGGCCCGCACTTCGCGGGCTTTCACATGGCCCAGCAATCGCCTTGCGGCTGAAGCCCGGGCAAGGCGCTAGGCCCCGCTGAAAGGTGCGACGATCGAAGGGACATTGGCCAACGTGTAGGATCACATCCAGCAACGCGATGCCCGCGCGACAGCGACGCCGGGCCCGGCGATGCCAGTTTTTCGCGGCGGTACGATCGAAGACACCATGGGCAGGGTCTGGGATCAACTGCATCAATCCAAGCCCCCGGCCATGCCCTCGCTTGGCCACGGGCCGAAAATGCCTCTGGCCCCGCCATTGGATCAGTTGCCCGGGTATCCTTCTGCGTCGATGAAAGCGCCTCACGTGAATCCGCTGACCGCACCCGCGCCGACTAACCCTCAAGCTCCTGGGCCCGTCGCGCCACGCTAGTCGGACAGAATGTCGGTCCAGGATAAGAATTCGGTGATTGCATCACCGGGTTCTGGCGGGCGCAGGGGCACGGCCCCCAAACAAATCACACCATTGGTGCCGTCCACAGTGATGATATCGCCCGCGCTGACTACGTGATCGGCCACAATGAATTTTTTGGCTTCGGCGTCCACCCCCACATCGCTGGCGCCCGTGACACAGGGCCGCCCCATGGACCGCGCCACCACGGCGGCGTGACTGGTTGCCCCACCCCGGGAAGTGAGCACGGCGGCGCTGGCGGCAATCCCGTGCACGTCTTCGGGCCTGGTTTCCGGGCGCACTAGCACCGGCGACTCCCCCGCCGACTTCATGGCTTCCGCGTCGTCTGATGTGAATGCCACCGGGCCGGATACTGCACCCGGGGACGCGGGGATACCCCGGGCCAGGATAATTTTTTCCGCCGCGGGGTCGACTTCTGGATGGAGCAATTTCACCAGCGCATCGCCATCGACCCGGGCCAGGGCGTGTTCCCGATCGAGGATGCCTTCGTGCACCATGTCCACGGCGATCTGGGCAGCGGCGCGAACACTGGGCACTGCATTGCGGGTTTGCAGCACCCACAGGCGTCCTTGTTCCACGGTGAATTCCACTTCTTGTACCCAGCGGAAATGGCGTTCCAAAATCCTAAACGAGTCGATCAGTGCGGCGAACACTTCGGGCATGGTGTCTTCCAGGGATCCGTTGTTCCCCAAACCCGACGACAACGCGTGGGGGGTCGAAACACCGGAGACGATGTCTTCGCCCTGGGCGTTGGGCAAATATTCGCCAAAGGGCCGATTGGTCCCAGTGGACGGATTGCGGGTGAAGCCAACCCCGGTGGCGGACCCCGCGCCGCGATTGCCGAACACCATTGCCTGGACGGTGACGGCTGTTCCCGGGGTGTCGCCGATGTCGTGCATGGCTCGGTACCGGGCGGCGCGGCCCTGGCCCCACGATCCCACAACGGCACGGATGGCTCCCCATAATTGGGCGCGAGGGTCTTGGGGGAATTCTGACCCCAGCTCGGTCGTCACAACGCCTTGGAATGCGGTGGCCAGAGACCGCAATTCGGCCTCAGAAAACTGCGACCCGGACAGCCCAGATCCACCCCGCACATCGGCCACCGCACCCTCGAACAAATCCAAGTCTACGCCCAACGCCAGTTCGGAATACTGGGCGATGAAACGGCGGTAGCAATCAAAAGCAAAACGCCCGTCACCCGTTTGTTGGGCCAGGCCCTCGGCGCAGGCATCGTTCAGGCCCAGATTCAGGATTGTATCCATCATCCCGGGCATCGAGGCAGGTGCGCCGGACCGCACAGAAATAATCAAGGGGATTTCAGGATCGCCTAGTTTGGCCCCGGCGAATTGTTCCAGATGGGCCAAGGCATCATCAACCTGTGTCACCAAGTCATCGGGAAAATCTTTGGATTGTTGATAGGCGTCGCAGGCCGCGGTCGTGATGGTAAACCCGGGGGGCACGGAAATGCCCAGCGCCGACATTTCGGCCAACCCAGCACCTTTACCCCCCAGCAGCGCCGTCATGGCGCCATCGCCATCGGCCTTGCCGCTACCGAATGCATAGACCCATTTGGTCACCAGTGCAGGGCCCTATCCTTCGATCTTGGAGAAGTCCGCAACCTGTTCCAAGGTCGACGTGATCTGCGACAAAAACCGCAAACGATTCGCGCGCAACGCGGGGTCATCATCGTTGACTGTCACCGCATCGAAAAATGCATCAACCGGGGGCCGCAGGCGGGCCAATGCGGCCATGGCGTCGCCGAAATTTTCGTCGGCAATATCTTGGGCCAAGGTGGTGCGCGCTTCGTCTAGGGCGGTGGACAACACGCCCTCCTCGGCTTCCCGGAACAGCGCGCCATCGGCTTGGTCGCGGTATTCGGTTGAATCCTTTTTTTCTTCGATGCGGACGATGTTCGCGGCGCGGCGATAGGCAACCAATAAATCGCCCCCGTCGTCCGATCCCAAAAATCCGGCCAAAGCATCCACCCGGGCCAGCAATCGCACCAAATCATCTTCCGCCGTTAGCGCCAGCACCGCCGAAATCAAATCATGGCGCACGCCGCGTTCTTTCAGGTGGACCTTCAGGCGGTCAGCGAAAAATGTCATCAGGGATTGGCTGACGTCGCCGGTCCAATTGCCGCGCACATTGTCGGGGAGCCTGCCGGAGGTGGCTTTAAAAATTTTAGCCAGAGGAAGGCGCAGTTCGTTTTCCACCACCAAGCGGATCACACCCAGCGCTGCCCGACGCAAAGCGAACGGATCCTTTGACCCGGTGGGTTTTTCGTCGATGGCCCAAAACCCCACCAAGGTATCAATGCGCTCGGCCAAACACAGGGCGACGGAGACGGGGGCCGACGGGCAATCATCGTCAGGGCCCTTCGGCGAATACTGATCACGGATAGCGTCGGCGACCGCCGGACTTTCACCATCTGCCAGGGCGTAATAGCGGCCCATCAGTCCTTGGAGTCCCGGAAATTCACCGACCATGCCGGTGACCAAATCGGCCTTGGCAAGGCGCGCTGCAGAACGCACTTGGTCTTTGTCCGCGCGGCCAATAAACCCGGCAATCTCCACCGCCAACGCCTGGACCCGGTCGGCTTTTTGATCCAGGGATCCCAGCTTGCGGTGGAAAGCGATGTCATTAAGCTGGGCGGCATAAGACCTCAAGGGCGTTTTGCGATCCTGGTCCCAGAAAAATTTGGCGTCGGCCAGGCGGGCTCGCAGAACCCGTTCGTTGCCGGCACCGATTGCCAAACCGCCGTCGCTGGCTTCGATGTTAGCAACCACAATGAAATGGGGGACAAGGGTGCCATCGGAGGATTCCAAAGCGAGGTATCGTTGGTGTTTGGCCATGGAGGTGGCAAGAACCTCCGGCGGCAGATCCATGAAGGCTTCGTCGATGCGCCCCATCAACGGCACCGGCCATTCCACCAAACCGGCGATTTCACCGATCAGCTTTTCGTCGGCGCGCAGACCCAGCCCTGCATCCTTCGCCAAAGCCTCGGCACCGTCACGGACAATGGTACGCCGTTCGGCGGCGTCCAGTATCACGGATGCGTTCCGGAGCTTGTCCCGGTAATCATCAAATCCCGTGACGGTGATGGCGTCCGAAGCCATGAACCGATGGCCCGTGGTGGTGTCAGTGGCGGTGAGGGTTTCGCTGCCCAGATCGAGGGATACATCGACGATTTTGCCGTCGAACACCGCCACGATCCCATGGAGCGGCCGCACCCAACGAAACGTGTTGTAGGCCCAGTGCATGGATTTCGCCCAAGTCAGATCACCAATGGCTGATGCCAATACCTCGGCCAGCACTTGGGCCGTTGGGCGACCGGGGGTCGTTTCGCTGACGTACAACACCACGCCTTTTGGCGTTTCCCTTGTCTCCACTTGGTCCCGGGTGCGGCCCACGGATTTCAGGAACCCTTGGATGGCTTGATCGGGAGCGTTGATGCCTGGGCCTTTGCGTTCGGCGTGCACATCGGGCTGGGTGCCGGGTAGGCCTGAGACAGCTACCACCAATCGACGGGGCGTGGCGAATGCTTCGGCGTCGTCGAATTCCAGGGCCTGAGTTTTCAAACCATCTTTGATTAGGCGCAGCAGATCGACCGCGCCTTTTTCCTGAAGGCCCGCGGGGACTTCTTCCGACAGAATTTCCAGCAACAATTCGGGCACTGGACTAGGCCTCGGCCTTTTCAGTGCCCAGCCAGGCCTCGCAGCACCCCTTCGCAAGTGCGCGAATGCGGCCGATCACGGCGGCGCGCTCGGTGACACTGATGACGCCCCGGGCATCTAACAAATTGAACAGGTGGCTGGCCTTGATGCACTGGTCGTAGGCGGGCAGTGCCAAATGTTTGCCCAGCAGCAACCCGCAGGCGTCTTCGGCTTCGGCGAACTGGCTGCGCAAGGCTTCCGGTTTGGCGTGCTCGAAACTGTAGGCCGAGAATTCCTTTTCATTGTGCAAGAACAAATCGCCGTAAGTCACGCCCGCGCCATTCCAATCCAGATCGAAGACGTTCTCTTTTTGCTGCACGTACATGGCGAGGCGCTCCAGGCCATAGGTGATTTCGCCCGGCACCGAAGTGCATTCGATGCCGCCCACCTGTTGGAAGTATGTGAATTGGGTGACCTCCATGCCGTCGCACCAAACCTCCCACCCCAGACCGGCGGCGCCCAGTGTAGGACTTTCCCAATCGTCTTCGACGAAGCGGATGTCATGTTCGACGGATGAGATGCCCAGTGCGCCTAAGCTTTCCAAATACAGATCTTGGATGTTGTCGGGGGATGGCTTCAGGATCACCTGGAATTGGTAATACTGGCCCAGGCGGTTGGGATTTTCCCCATAGCGGCCATCGGTGGGCCGCCGACACGGTTGCACAAACGCCGCGCGCCAGGGATTCGGCCCCAAAGATTTCAGCAGGGTCGCCGGGTGAAACGTCCCCGCCCCCATTTCCAGGTCATAGGGTTGCAGCACAACGCAGCCCTGATCGGCCCAAAAATGCTGCAGGGTAAAGATCAGGTCTTGGAAACTGGTGCTTTTCTGTGCCTCGGTCATGCCGGGTACGGGCAGTCGTCCCGGTCGCATTTTTTGGCGGTGGGGGGGGCTACGAAAGAACCGCACACGGTGCATTCCACCAGGTCTTCAGGCTCTAGGCGCTTGTCATTTTTAGACGCCTGCTTAGCCGCGAGATTGGCGGCGCGCACTTCCCCCAGCTGGGTCATGTACTTAAACCCGTACCACACGATCAGGATGGCCACCGCAGTGACCAGCAGCTTGCCAAGGCTAAATCCCAACATGCCCTATAACCCGAATCGCGACCAAAGAAGCCGGGCTTCGATAGCGGCGAGTGCCTGTGCCGGCCAATCACCCGCGTCACCAAAACCGCCGCTGGACTCTGACGCCTTTCCCACCCAGCGCCGAAACCGGTTGGGCCGACTTGCCACCAATCGCAGGCGGACTTTTTCACCATAGCGTTCGCGCATTACCGTGCGCAGATCGCCGATGCCGTCCACCAGTCCCAATTCCAAGGCTTGGTCGCCGGTCCAGAATTCGCCGCTGAATAATTTCTTTTCGTCGGCGTTTAGCTTCTTTCCACGGCGGCTGCGCACCAAGGCCATGAATCCTGCGTGGATGGATTTCTGAATGGCTTTCAGGCGCTTTATGTCGGCGGGGTTTTCGGCGCTGAAGGAATCCAGCATGCCTTTCTGGCTGCCCTCGGCATACACCCGGCGTTCGATCCCCAGTTTCGCGATCATTTCGGGAAAGCCGAACCCTGCGGAAATCACCCCGATGGAACCAATAATCGAGGAGGAATCCGCATAAATTTCATCCCCCGCGCATAACAGCCAATAGCCGCCGGACGCTGCCACATCCTCAGCAAAGGCGAACACCGGCACCTCGTTTTCTTCGGCCAACGCCCGTATGCGGTTGAAAATCAAATTTGATTGCACAGGCGATCCACCAGGGGAATTGATCGCCAAGGCCACGGCCTTGATCCCACGAATGTTGAACGCGGTTCCCAAGTTCCGCGCCATCCCAGCCATGCTGAGCCCGCCACCGAAGCCGCCTGCAGCGCCGATGGCACCGTTCAGGCGCACCACAGGTACCAGGGGCGCGCCTTCCCGCAGCCGCCGGATGGGCAGCAGAGAGCGTAGATTGGAGATTAGTCGCCACATAGGAATCACAATACGGCGAGCGCCTGAGCGCCGCAACGGCTCAAGGGCCAGTTCTGTGCGCTACACTCTCACGGGTGGACCCCTAAATTTGCGGAAACAACATCCGCTCTGCCCCACGTTCTTTACCGAATTAAGACGCCGGGCTTTTGGGATGGGTGATGTTGGCGTCATCCATAATGTGGCGGGCCTCGGCTGCATCATCATCGTGCACCACCAACCTCCGGGGCAGCGCGCCGACGCTGCCCTCCAAAATCGACATGTGCATGTCTAGCACTTGGGCGTCAATCCCGGCATCGGCCAGCAAGGCTTCCAGCCACGACAGCAGCACCACATCGTTGGTTCGCAGTAATTCTTCCATGGGGCCCCCTGCAGCAAAACGCCTGCCTACCTTGACCGTTCGCCAAAGCCAATCATATTGTCCGGCAATTCCAAGAACAACGTCTGGGAGGACGTAACGTGCCCGTATATCCATTGGAGGCGCGACAGGAAAAAAACATGCGTGCCAGCTTGCAGCCGCTGATGGATTTGGTGGCGGACGATTTGTTGTCCGTGAACACAACAATCGTTGAGCGCATGGCCAGCCGGGTTTCATTGATCCCGGAATTGGCGGGGCACATCGTGGCGTCAGGGGGCAAGCGATTGCGCCCCATGCTGACCTTGGCTGCCGCCCGCATGTGCGGGTACCAGGGCGACCAGCATATCAAGTTGGCCGCGGTGGTAGAATTCATCCATACCGCCACGTTGCTCCATGACGATGTGGTGGATCAAAGCGAATTGCGCCGGGGCAATTCCACGGCAAACGCCCTTTGGGGCAACGAGGCCAGCGTGCTGGTCGGTGATTTTTTGTTCAGCCGGGCATTCCAGATGATGGTGGAAACCGGATCGACCAAGGTGCTGGGGATTTTAGCCAATGCATCCGCCATGATCGCCGAAGGCGAGGTCTTGCAGTTGCTGACGACGAACGACACCAGCACCACCGAAGACGCGTATCTGGACGTGGTAGCCGCCAAGACCGCCGCCTTGTTTGCCGCCACCTGCCGGGTCAGCGCCGTGATCGCCAACCGCGGGACAGACGAAGAAGAAGCGTTAGCGAGTTACGGCCGCAATTTGGGTATCGCCTTTCAATTTGTCGATGACGTCCTGGATTTCGCGGCCCAAGAAGCAGACATGGGAAAGTCAGTCGGCGACGATTTCCGCGAAGGTAAAATTACCCTGCCCGTGGTTTTGGCCTTTCGTCGGGGATCAGAGGACGAGCAGGCATTTTGGCGCAGGACCTTAGAAGTCGGCAAACAAAACGGCGAAGATCTGGAACGGGCAATACATTTGCTGCATCAACACGGCGCTCTCACAGATACCTTGGACCGCGCCCGGCATTTCGGCGCCATTGCCCGGGATGCCCTAGCTATTTTTCCCCCCGGCCCAGAAAAAGACATCATGCTTCAAGTGGTGGATTTCTGCATCAACCGGGCGCACTAGAGCAGATCGTGTAGCATCTTTGCGACACGTAAATCTGATCGCTAACCACAGAATGAGGCCCAGGAAGTGGGCGGCACCTTGCGACCGGGGCTTGGAACGCGCTAAATACGCGCCGCTGTCGGGGAGTAGCTCAGCCAGGTAGAGCACCACGTTCGGGACGTGGGGGCCGGAGGTTCAAATCCTCTCTCCCCGACCAAGCTAGGTAACGGTTTCACCGTCTTTTCAGAATTTACGGAAACCTGTCCGTCATCACAATATTTGGGACCACTGAAGCTGTTTTATAAAGGAGGATCTGGCCCATCTTTCTCATAGGGGAAGTCTGACAGGAAATAGGGAGAGTGGGGAGTCAGACGGTCAGGAGGATTCACTAAGACGGATTATTCGACCTTCACACCATCCTTGAAGGTTCCTGTCCATTCCTCATTCACAGTTCCGTCTTCGTTGAAGCTGACCCAGAGACCGTCTCGTTTCCCGTCCTTGTAGGTTCCTTCCGACCATAACTGACCGTTCTCGTGATGGTAGACCCAAGGACCGTCTTTCTCTCCGTCCTTGTAGGTTGCTTTCCCAAATAACTGTCCGTTGTCGTGGTAACCGATCCAAGGACCTTCTTCCTTCCCGTCCTTGTAGGTTCCTTCCCGGAATAACTGACCGTTCTCGCGGTAGTGGACCCAAGGACCGTCCTTCTCCCCGTCTTTGTAGGTCCCTTCCTCATCTAACTGTCCGTTCTCCCAATAACTGACCCAAGGACCGTCCCTCTCCCCGTCCTTGTAGGTTCCTTTCGCCCATAACTGTCCGTTGTCGTGGTAACCGACATAAGGACCGTCTCTCACCCCGTCCCTGAAGTCGCCCTGGAACTCCAACTGTCCGTTTTCGTAGTACCCGACCCAGAGACCGTCTCGTTTCCCGTTCTGGAATGATCCTTGCTCTAACCCCTCATCAATTTTTCCAGTGAACGGAATAACGGTGAACTTCTCGTAGAAAAGACCCTCGCGTTCAACGAGGTCGTCCATCTCCAACCCCAGTGCAAATGACGGGAACAGGAAGACCATTAGGAGTATGGGAGCGAGGCACCGTTTCATACAGGAAGTCTGACAGAATATGTGGGGAGTGGGGAGTCAGAGGGTGGTCTGTCCAACAAACGACCGTCTGATGGACAAAATACGAGGGTCAAAAAAGGTAGGGATTCTGGGGGTCTTTTTGGTCGAATGCAGACTCCCTTTTTTGGACACCTGGCAAATGGGTTCTATGCGACCTTGAGGATGTTATTCACGGTTCCTCGACTGACACCCACCTCTGACGCAATCTCACGAAGGGACTTCTTCGCAGTCCTCAGCCGAATACTGCTTGCGCGTCTTGCGGAAAATATCCCGAACAGCCCTCTCCGCCGGGTTGCCTTTGCTCATTGATTTCTGTCTCATCTTCGTTCCCTTCGGTCACTACGATGAGCCAGAAATCCTCCGTTATGCAATGACCTCAATTTGTCCCAAAGGCGCTGACGTCAGACATATTCGGGCGATAAATCACCAAATTCTGACCTCACGAACCGTTGACCTTGTGAAATTTGCCATCGCCCACATATCCGTGGTGTAGTTTGCCCCTAGGCTGCCTGCTCGACCAAACGTCATCAATCTCAGATCGTACAGAGCCCCGAGTGACTGTCCATACGCGCCAATCTGCCGGGAAAATTTTAACGCCAGAGCGCCAAAGGGCGATTGATCGATTCCGTTCCGTGCGCCAATGGACCGAGGATTTGGCGGCACCCCTATCCCCAGAGGATCAGGTGGTCCAATCCATGCCCGAAGCCAGCCCGACGAAATGGCATCGGGCGCATACCTCTTGGCTTTTTGAAACCGTTCTGCTGAAAAACTTTTTGGCGAGATATCAGGATTACGATCCCGCCTATGCATTTCTCTTCAATTCGTATTACGAAGGCATCGGTGCGCGCTTTACCCGCCCGGACCGGGGATTGTTGTCGCGGCCGTCCGGCGAACAGATCCTAAAATATCGCGGCCATGTGGACGCTGGGATAGAAACGCTGATCACCGAATTGGATGAAAGCAATTGGGCTGAATTCACGGCCCTGTTGGACTTGGCCCTAAACCATGAACAGCAGCACCAGGAACTGCTGTTGACCGATATCAAACATTTACTGTCCCGCAACCCAACTTTTCCGGCGTATCGCGACGATTTGCTGGAGACATCGGCGTCCGAAGCTCCACCCCTGGGATGGAACGACTTCGAAGGCGGGGTGATGGAAATTGGGCACGGTGGCGATGACTTCGCCTTCGACTGTGAAGGGCCGCGTCACAAAATCTACCAGGACCCATATCGCTTAGCATCGCGATTGGTCACCAACGGCGAATACCTAGCGTTCATAGAGGATGGCGGATACTCCGATTATCGCCACTGGCTTTGGCTGGGGCGCTCAGCGGTGGCTGAAGGTGGCTGGGAAGCACCATTGTATTGGCAAAAAACAGAGGATGGTTGGCAGGAATTCAGTCTGGGCGGATTACGGCCCCTAAATTTGGCGGCGCCGGTCTGCCATGTAAGCTTTCTCGAGGCCGATGCCTACGCCAGATGGGCGGGCCACAGGTTGCCCACCGAAGCAGAATGGGAAATTGCCGCAGAACCTCTGGCACCGGCGGGCAATCTTTTGGAATTTGGAAATTTGCACCCCACGCCCGTTCAAAACTCCGGCCCACTGAGCCAAATGTTCGGAGACGTCTGGGAATGGACACAAAGCCCGTTCGTGCCGTACCCGGGTTTCCGGCCAACCGAGGGTGCTGTTGCCGAATACAACGGGAAATTCATGGCCAGCCAGTTGGTGTTGCGTGGCGGATCGTGCGTCACGCCGCCGGGGCATATCCGCGCCACCTATCGCAATTTCTTTTACCCACCAGACCGTTGGCAATTTAGCGGCTTCCGGTTGGCATCCGATGGATAGCCCGGTGTCCGTTACGATGACAAAGGCCGACGTCGACCAGGCCACGGCCCATCCGGTTCAACATTTGGGCCCGGATTTGGCGGACTTCCTTGACGAAGTGTGGGCGGGGTTGGGTCAGGCCCAAAAAACGCTGCCGAGCAAATTTTTCTATGACGAAATTGGCTCCAAGCTGTTCGACGAAATTACCCAATTGGACCAATACTATCCCACCCGTACAGAAACCGATCTGCTGGGGGCACACGCCGGGACGATTGCCTCCCTCATGGGACCTTGGGCAACATTGGTGGAATTTGGCGCCGGGTCGCTGATTAAAATACGCAATCTATTGGTCGCCATGGACCGGCCAAAGGCGTTCGTTCCCATCGACATTTCCAAGGAACATTTGATCGAGTCGGCTGATCAATTGGCTCGGGAATTCCCTCATATTCAAGTGCGGCCGGTTGCCGCCGATTTTGCCAGCGCATTGGATATCGGGGCGTTGGTGGGCGACAGCAGATCAAAGCGGATCGGATTTTTTCCCGGATCCACGATCGGCAATTTTTCTTACCCCGGAGCCGTAAAGTTGTTAGGGGCGATTGGCGGCGTTGTGGGCTGCGGCGGAGATTTGTTGATCGGAGTGGATCTGAAAAAAGACAACGAAATCCTATTGGATGCCTACAACGACTGTCAGGGCGTTACGGCTGATTTCAATCGTAATTTGCTGGTGCGTATTAATCGCGAGTTGGATGGCGATTTCGATCTAGGGACGTTCCGGCATCACGCCCCGTACAATGCTATCGAGGGGCGTATCGAAATGCACTTAATCAGCGTTACCGACCAAACGGTAAACGTGGCCGGCAAAGATTTTACCTTCATCGAGGGTGAGAGCATCCACACCGAAAATTCTTACAAGTATGGGGTGGAGGAATTTTTGAACTTGGCCGGGGAGGCGGGATTCGACCCGATGCGGACCTGGACCGATTCCGAAGATTTATTTTCAATCCACTATTTGCGTGCCCGTTAGCCTCGACTAAACGAAAAAAAGGCGGTGGCTTTCGCCACCGCCCCAAACTTTACGTTCAAACGGATTTAGGCTGCTTGCTCGAGATCTGCCGAGTATTCGCCAACCGCGGCGGCAAAATTCATGTGCGCCCGGTGGGCAAGCTTGCCCTGGCCATTTGCCACATTGTCACCGTTGCCAGCCCATGTGTTAAGGGCAGAATGCTGCAGCGCCCGGCCATAGGAAAAGCTGAGCATCCAAGGAAGGTCGCCAAGCTGGTTCATGGCATTCAGATGCTCCGACGCCAGAATTTCCGACTGGCCGCCGGACAGGAACGCGATCCCCGGGACCGCAGCGGGAACGCGACGCTTCAATGTCTGCACGGTCCACTCAGCTACTTGCGCCACATCGGCCTGAGTTGAGCAATCCATGGCCGAAATCACCATGTTGGGCTTCAAGATCATGCCCTCCAACGCAACGCCTTGCCCAATTAAGGCATTAAAAACCCTATGCAAAGTGGCTTCGGTGACTTCCTGACATGTTTCGATAGAATGGCTTCCGTCCATCAGCACTTCGGGCTCAACGATCGGAACCATGCCCGCTTCTTGGACCAATTTAGCGTACCGGGCTAAAGCGTGGGCATTGGCGTTCATGCAGTATTCCGACGGAATACCGTCGCCGATGGTGATGACGGCCCGCCATTTGGTGAATTTGGACCCCAATTCCACGTATTCGTTCAGGCGATCACGCAGGCCATCAAGGCCCTCTGTAATCTTTTCGTTTGGCGAGCCCGCAAGAACCATGGCCCCGGTATCCACTTTGATCCCCGGCATGATGTCTTGGTCCGCCAAAATTTTTGTAAAGGGAGTCCCGTCCGCCGCGCTTTGGCGCAGAGTTTCGTCGTACAAAATCGTACCCGCAATGTATTTTCCAAGATCCGGAGTGCGAAACAGCATTTCCCTGTAATCGCGCCGATTATCTTCGGTCGGCTCCACCTTTACGCTGGTTAGCCGCTTGTTGGCCGTGCCAGAGCTTTCGTCAGCGGCAAGAATGCCTCTGCCGCCGCCCACCATTCGATTTGCAATCGCTTCAAGGTCCACTGTCGTCATCGTTTGTTGTCTCCAAAAGTCAAATTCTCTCTTATCTGAATCTTATACTACCGTTCACGCATCCGTCGCGACCGGATTCCGGCCCAGGTTTGCGATAAATGGTCGCAGATCACCCTTTGGCCGGGTTTTGGCCGCAGTGTGTTGCAAATCAGGGTAATTCGATCAAGAATCCAATGACTTAGCCGGATTTGTTCGGTTGGGACACAAGGGGCTATTTTTTATCGGCGCTTTTTCTGACTCTGGACTTTGGGATCGAAGTGGGGGCACCTCCCCGAAAACCGGTTTCCCGTGGTATAGGCGGCACCAATGGGCGTACTAGCACAGGCACTTATCGTATTTGCTCTGTCCTTCGGAGTGTGCGTGTGGCTGCTCGGGCGCTATTTCCTGTCCACGTCGGATATGGGGGTGTTGCGGGATCAGTTGCTTGCTTCGGCGGCAACGGCTGCCTTGGAAGAACAGCAGGAAGCCACCACCCTAGCCCGGGCACCAACACCAAGGCCAGTGACTCCTGGGGAAGCCCCGCTAGCGGCGCCCAGGGCCGCACAGGCCCTACCCGGCGCACCACCCTCCGCATCAGGCGCAACATCCGCAGCTGGGGCAGTCGCAATTGGTGACGACGGTGCCGCGGCGGGTGAGGATTACGGCCCGCCGGCGGCACCAGGGACAGAGCAAGCCCAGGGCGAGGCCGGATCGGATGACGACACGGCGAATGACGAAGATGACGAGGACGAAGATGACGGTGTCGATGAAACCGCTGAGCCGTTCAAGGAAGCAAAGGTAGAAATCCTGAAATTCCTAGAAGGCTCGCTGTCTACCTATATGAAAGACGGCTTCCAGCTTGATCCGATTAGCAAGTTCGGGTGCCACCTGTTCTTGGCGGGGGCCGCCGAGGCAATCGGTCGAGAAAACGAGCTGGACAACAAGGAATTCATAAAGATCCTTGAAACATCGGTCTCGTTGCTGGGGTCCAGTAGGGATGTGGTTCGAAAATTCGGCGAAAAATACGACGAGTATTTGCTCGACCCGAGCTATGCCAGAATGTTCAAGGCGGGTGGTGACGCCATGCACCGGTTCATCGGCGACGAGGGGGACGCGGCCAGAGAATTGTCAGACGCGCTGGAAGAATTCCGCAAACCCGGCGACAAGAAAACCACCAGCGGCCCCATCGCGGTGATGTTTACCAACATCGTCGGGTTGACGAAATTGAACCAAACCTTGGGGGACTCCAAAGCCCAAAACGTCGTGCGTATGCACAACACCGTTGTGCGGGCAGCGTTGAAATCCCACCGGGGTACTGAAATCAAACACACTGGGGACGGCATCATGGCGTCCTTTGCGTCATGCCCGGACGCGGTGGAAAGCGCCGTCACCATGCAAAAAGATTTGTCCCGGCGGCGTAAGAAAGATCCCGATATTCCGCTGCATATCCGCATTGGCGTCAACGCCGGAGAGCCCATTGCAGAGGACGGAGATCTGTTTGGCACTACAGTGCAATTAGCAGCACGCATTTGCGACAAGGCCAACAACGACGGGGTTTTTGTGTCGTCCGTGGTGCAGGAACTCAGCGCCAGAGCCAACGTCACTTTCGAAGACAAGGGCACGTTCAAACTGAAAGGAGTTGAGACCGACCCTACTTTGTATGGCGTTGCCCTGGGCGACTAAAAAATTTTACCGGGGTTAAAAATCCCCTGGCGATCGAAAGCGGCCTTGATCCCGCCCATGGTTTCCAATTCGGCTGCCGATTTGTGGCGTTTCATTTCACCGCGTTTCAGTTGGCCAATGCCGTGTTCGGCACTGAACGTACCACCAAATTCCATTGCCAAGTCGTGCACCACCCCTGTCATTTCGTCCCAGTGGTCCAGATATTTTCTGGGGTCCATACCGGGCGGCTGAGACACGTTCATATGGAGGTTGCCGTCGCCCAAGTGGCCGAACGCCACCAATCTTGAGCCGGGAACCACAGATTCGATAGCTGCGGTGCAGGCCTCAACGAATTCAGCGGCACGATGCCCAGGAACCCCCACATCGTTTTTGATGCTGGCGCCTTCTTTGGATTGGGCCGAGGGAATGGAGTCGCGCAGCTTCCACATGGCCTGAGCTTGGCCTGCGTTCTGGGCGATCGCCCCGTCGACCACTTCACCGTCGTCCAGGGCCTGGCCCAACCCGGCCTCGATCGTGGGTTCAAGGTCATCGCCAGCACCCCCATGAAATTCCATCAACGCGTACCAAGGCGCTTGCGCCGCCAACGGGCTGGTAACCCCGTCCATGTGATTGATTGCCAACTCCACCGCCAGGGCTGACATCATCTCGAACGCCGTGGTGCGTTCACCGCTTGCGCTTTGCATGCGCTCCATCAGCTTCATCGCGGCGGCGATGCTGCTGACACCGGCGATGGCGGTGACCGTTTGGCGGGGTTGCGGAAACAGCCTGAGCACCGCGGCTGTAATGATCCCCAACGTCCCCTCGGAGCCGATAAACATGTGCTTAAGGTCGTACCCGGTGTTGTCTTTGCCCAGGGGCTTCAAACCATCCCAGATTTTGCCATCGGCCAACACCACTTCTAGTCCCAGCGTCAGCGCCCGTGCGGTGCCATATCGAAGCACCTGGTTGCCGCCAGCGTTCGTGGCCAAGTTTCCACCGATCTGACATGACCCTTCGGCGGCTAAGCTAAGGGGAAACAGCCGATCCACCGCAATTGCCGCTGTCTGAACCGCGGCCAGAATGCAGCCGGCCTCGGCAGTCATCGTTCCGGCCACCGGATCAATGTCGCGGATCCGGTTCATGCACCTTAAATTGACGATGATCTGATCGCTCACAGAGGAAGATGGAATTTGGCCGCCGACCAGGCCGGTGTTCCCGCCCTGGGGGACAATGGGGATTTGGTGGACGGCGCATTCAGTGACAATTGCCGCCACTTGGGCGGTGGATGCCGGCAGCATCAGCAATGGCGTTTGACCGTGGAAGCGGCCCCTGGGCTCAGACAGAAATGGTGTCAGGTCGTTTGGGTCGGACACCCATCCGTCCGGTCCCGTGATGGCTTTCAGACGCGCCAGAATGTTGGGGGCAATGGCCATCGGTCCCTAACCCCGGGGCGCAGCCGCCCGGTTCAGTCGGTCGTTGATAGCTACCCCGATCCCGGTGTTGGGGATGGGAACCACCGCAATAACTTTAACACCGGATTGGTCGAGATCTCTCAGGGCCGCGTACAGGTGCCCGGCGGCCTCGGTCAAGTCCGCTTTGGCACTGAGGTTTCGAGTAATCGCCGCCCCAGGCGGCTGGGCGTCACCGAATGCCAGCAATCCTTCGTTTCCCGCCACTGTGGTGGCGTTGAGCCGGATTTCGGCCCGGGGGGCATAGTGACTGGGCATCGTTCCAGGCGACCGAGCGGGGCCGCTCGTCATTTCCGAGTGGCTTGGAGCCAGAGTTTTGACAGCCTCCCCCAACGCATCGGCCAGGGCCTCAGCCGATATAGCACCAGGGCGCAAAATGGTAGGGACGTCTCCATCCAAGGCAAGCACAGTGGATTCCACCCCAATGGCGCACGGCTCCCCGTCCAAAATCATGTCCACGGACCCGCCCAATCCGTCGGCCACATGCTGAGCGGTGGTCGGGCTGACGTGCCCCGACAAGTTCGCACTCGGTGCTGCCAGGGGAAGCTCGGAAGCCCGCAACACCGCCTGGGCGATCGGGTGATCCGGGGCGCGAACGGCAAGCGTGGGCAGCCCGGCGGAAGCCCTGGTAGTCACTGGGCAGTCCGCGATGCGCTCTAACACCAATGTCAGTGCTCCGGGCCAAAAGGCGTCTGCGGCACGTTCGGCGCGTGCATCAATTCGCGCCAGTTTCCAGGCCTCCGAAGCACCGGAAACATGGATGATTAGTGGGTTGGTTTGAGGGCGGCCCTTGGCCCGAAAAATGGCGGCGACCGCATCGTCGTTGGTGGCGTCCGCCCCCAGGCCATAAACCGTTTCGGTGGGAAAGGCCGCCAGTTGGCCCGAGCGCAAAATGTCGGCGGCCGCTTGAATGGCTTTCTGGGTTGGCTGAAAAATGATGTCTTCCCACCGGCCGCGGGCTCCCAGATGGATCACTATTCCGAAGCCTGAATGGTGGCCTCACATGCCAGCACCCCAGTGGAGGCCACACAGCGAATACGTGCTCCCTCGGGCTTCTTATCCATTTTCTTGTCGGCCATTACATCCACGCCATCGTCCCAATAAAATGGCGAAGGAAACCGCGCCGAAAGTTCAAACGCATCTGGCAGCCCGCCCTCCGACAGCGCCTCAATGCCCCATGTTACAGCCATCAAGCCAGAGGCCAGGGGCGCGCGCAGCCCGTAACGCACCGCATAGGCCGGATCAAAATGGATCCTATTTCCCAGTTCTTCCGTATAGGCCTGAACCTTGGTGGGCATCAGGAGCTTTTGGGACAGCAAATTAAACCCTGAGGGCATATAGCCACCGCCGCCGGACCCTTTACCGGGATCGGATTCCAGGGTCACGGTTTTCGCAGTAACAGCAACCGACCCGTCACTGCGCAAAAATTCGAAAACCGCAGTGGTCTTGGCGCCAACCGGTGTTTCTTCCACAGAATCGACCTTGCCCTTGATGTTCAAGGTTTCATCCAGTTTCACCGGCCCATGCTGGTGAATGGTTTGCTCCATATGCACTTGGCGATCGATGCGGATGCGGGCTCTGCGCAGAGACAAAAAAACAGTCGGTGCCCGAGATCGACACATCGGCCAGCTCGCCATAGCAATTTGGATCAACCTCGGCAGCCTGTGAATAGCGTTTTTGGCGTGACGCGGTCTCCGATGTCTCCCACGCCGGAAGATCGTTGCCCGGGGAAAGCCGTCCTTCTTTGCTCACCGAAAACTCCAAACGTGGCGCCGTCGCTCTACTCAGGCTACCATAGGTCAATCCAAATGGGGGGAGTGACCTATGGCAGAGCATCCCTGGCTAGCCGCCTATCCAAAAAATATAGACTGGCACACAGATATACCCGTCAAACCGTTGCCGACGATGTTGGCGGACTCAGTGGCGAAGTATCCGAACAACCAATGCCTGGATTTTCTTGGGAAAACCTACACCTATGCTGAAATCTCTGGATTGGTGGACCATGCTGCCGCTGGGCTGCAAAAACTGGGGGTCAAAAAGGGCTCGCGGGTTGGCTTGTTCCTACCCAACTGCCCGCAATTCGTCATTTGCTTTTTCGCCGCCTTAAAGGCCGGGGCCACGGTCATCAGCTACAGCCCGTTGTATGCCGAAGACGAAATTCGCAATCAGATCAATGATTCCGGCACCGAAATAATGATCACACTGGACCTGGAGGTCCTGTACCCAAAAATCGCCAAAATGGTGGGCACCACGACCCTGAGGCAACTGGTGGTCGGAACCATGCAAGAAGTCTTGCCGTTCCCCAAAAGCCTGCTGTTCCCTCTGGTCAAACGCGGCGACATCGCCAAAACATCCGGCGCTCACGAAACCTCGTTCGCAGATTTGATTGCCAACGATGGCAATCCTACCCCGGTGGAACTGGACCCCAGTGATCTGGCAGTGCTGCAATACACTGGCGGCACCACCGGCGTGCCCAAAGGCGCGATGCTTTCCCACGCTAATCTATACGCCAACGCCCACCAAGCGATGTTGTGGCTTGAAGGGGTGGAACTGGGCAAAGAACGCATGATGGGGGTGCTGCCGTTTTTCCACATTTTCGCTTTAAGCGTGGTCATGAATCTGGCCCTGTTGATCGGCGGCGCCATCATCATGCACCCCAGGTTCGAACTTGAAGCAGTGCTGAAAGACATCGTCAAAAGGCGCCCGACGTTGTTGCCCGGCGTTCCTACAATGTACGCCGCTATCAACAACTCACCGTTGACCCAGGGTGTGGACGTCGCATCGATCAAATACTGCGTGTCCGGCGGTGCGCCGTTGCCGGTGGAGGTCAAACAGCGGTTCGAAGGCATCACGGGGTGCACTGTAATCGAAGGCTATGGCCTGACCGAAACCTCCCCCATCGCCGCCGCCAATCCGCTGTTTTCAGAAAACAAAGCGGGATCAGTGGGCCAGCCGTTGCCGGGCACAACCATCACCATTGTCGATCGCGACGACCGATCTAAAGAAATGCCCCAGGGCGAAAAGGGCGAGGTCTGCATTTCCGGCCCCCAGGTCATGAGCGGGTATTGGAACCAACCAGCCGAGACCGAAAATACGCTAGTCAATGGTCGCCTGCACACCGGCGACATCGGCTATATGGACGAGCATGGCTATACGTTTTTGATCGACCGCATCAAAGACTTGATCCTGGTGGGCGGCTTCAACGTGTTCCCCCGGGTAGTGGAAGAAGCGATCTATCAGCACACCGCCGTGGCCGAAGTCACCGTGGTGGGCCTGCCCGACGACATCAAAGGTCAGCGCATCAAAGCATTCGTAAAGTTGGCCGACGGGGCAGCGCTGACGGCGGAGGAATTGCAGGAATTTTTGAGCTCCAAGATCGGCAAGCACGAAATGCCCAAAGACATCGAATTCCGGGACGAGCTGCCCAAAACCTTGGTGGGCAAGTTGTCAAAAAAGGAATTGGTGGCCGAAGAAGCCGCGAAGTCGTAGAAAAAACGCGATTCTGTATGCAATCAAAAGTAGAGCTTCCTTGATATTCGGGCATTTATCGTATTGATTGGGCCCCATCCTGCGGATTAATTCCTGCGTCCGCCTCCCGGCAACACCGGAGCGGGCGTTCTGATTCTAGGACCACCCGACCTTTCGAATTTCCGGCCCGACCGAAGCCCCGCAGATTGCGGGGCTTTTTTTGGCCCTGCTAGAAGGAGCAAACAGATGAGCGTTTATGACCGACCCGCACAATCAGGCGGAAAAACCAAAGCCTGGGACTCGACCAACTGGTCCGGCAGCCCAGCGAAAACCACCCCAGCCCAGCCAAAATGAATCCGCTGGTACGACTTTCCTGAAGACCACGCTCAGCCAAATTCCGGCAAAGGCGCGAGAAAATCCGTCATCGTCCAAACATCTAATGCGCCGATCAAATGGTACGACTACTCCTATCCCAACGGCCCAACCATGGAGGAAACCATGTCGGTGGCCTATGACAATTTAATGGCCCGGCAGGGAGGCCACGGCCACCATTTTTCGCATCGCTCTTACCCCAGGTTGCCGATCCCGATTATAACCGCCCGCTGGGGGCTGTCCTTACGCGGATTGTCACAATCCTCGTTGATTGCGTTGCGGCCATCCACGATGATGCGGACCATCGATTCAAAGGACAATGCGGAATGGCAGATTTCGACAAAGAACTGGATGCCCGTGACCTTGCCAGCCCGCTGCCCGTGTTGCGGGCAAAGGCGGCGCTGCGCGAATTGCAACCCGGGCAGGTCCTGCGTCTGCTGGCCTCGGATCACCGCACCGCACTGGATGTGGGCAGCTTCTGCAAGGCCGCCGGCCACGACTTGGTGGCCCAGGATCACCAGGACGGGGTCCGCAGCTTTTTGATCCGCCGCCGCGCGGACTAGATGTCGGGTGCTGGGGTTGCCCTTGCTCAGGCGGATCGGTGGGCGCTACACTTGACGGCGAAGAAGGAACCCCATGGCCCAATCTGACCCTACCAAAATCCCCGCTGACATTGCGAATATGACGTTCGAACAGGCGCTGGAAAGCCTGGAAGAGATCGTTGATCGGCTGGAGGGCGGCGAGGTCAGCCTGGAGGAGTCCATCGAAACCTATACCCGGGGCACCCAGCTAAAACGCCACTGCGAGGCCAAATTGCAGACGGCCAAGGAGCGGGTGGAGAAGATCGAATTGGCGCCGGATGGCACGCTGACCGCCCAGACTGCGGACTTGGGCTAGAGGCGATGAGATTGACCGAGGGGATTGGGGAAAAACCCAGTGATCTGGCCGCCGCCATGGCCACAGCGGCGGCAGACGTGGACGGCGTGCTAGAAAATCTATTGCCGGAACCCGATGGCCCCGAAGGCCAGGTGTTCGAGGCCATGCGCCATGCCACTCTGGCGCCGGGAAAGCGATTTCGCCCGATTTTGGTTCTTTCCACCGCCGCGCTGTTCAGCGTTGACCGTCGATCGGCTCTGCGTGTGGCTGCGGCCGTTGAAATGGTTCACACCTATTCCCTGGTCCACGACGATCTGCCGTCGATGGATGATGACGCGATGCGTCGGGGGCGACCCTCGGTGCATGTGCAGTTCGACGAGGCCACAGCAATTTTGGCCGGAGACGCATTGTTGACCCTGGCGTTCGAAACCTTGTGCGCTGATGAGACCCATTCCGATCCCGCAGTGCGTGTGGAACTGGTTCGGGCCCTGGCCCATGCGTCGGGTGGCAACGGCATGGTTGGTGGGCAAATGATCGATTTAAAACTGCAGAAAACGGTCACCGACATCGGTACAATCACGCGGTTGCAGCAGCTGAAAACAGGTGCTTTGATCGCTTACGCCAGCGAGGGCGGGGCGATTTTGGGCCGGGCGCCGAACCAATTACGCCAGGCTTTGCGCGCTTTTGCCCATGATTTGGGCTTGGCGTTCCAAATCATCGACGATTTGCTGGATGCTGAGGGATCGGAGGAAACCGTGGGAAAAAAAGTCGGTAAGGACGCCGCTGCAGGCAAGGCAACGTTTGTGTCGCTGCTGGGGGTGGATCGGGCCCGAACCCAGGCGGATATCCTGACGGATCAGGCCATCCAGCATCTGGATCCGTTCGCGGAACAGGCGGATTTTTTGCGCCGGCTGGCACAATTTGCTATCCATCGGAGCGCCTAATCTAGGCCCTGGTGAAAAGTAAGTAGTGCCGTATACCCGAACCACCGAATTGTTGGACACGATTAAAGGGCCTGCCGACGTGCGCAGCCTTGATCCGGCCCAGCTTCCCCAGCTGGCCGAGGAAATTCGCGGCGAGATCCTGCGCGACGTGGCGGGGACCGGTGGTCACCTGGGGGCCGGTCTGGGGGTGGTCGAGCTCACTGTCGCCCTGCACCATATTTTCGACACCCCCAATGCCCGGTTGATTTGGGATGTGGGCCACCAAGCCCATGCCCACAAAATCCTAACCGGCCGTCGGGATCGCATGGGAACTATGCGCCAGGGCGGTGGGCTTTCTGGTTTCACCAAGCGGGCCGAAAGCGAATACGACCCGTTCGGTGCGGGCCACAGCTCCACCTCTATTTCCGCTGGGCTGGGCATGGCGGTGGCGCGGGATTTGACCAGCGGCACCCACAATGTGGTGTGCGTGATCGGCGATGGAGCCATGACTGCCGGCATGGTCTATGAAGCCATGAACAACGCGGGATCCATGTCCAGCCGTCTGATCGTCATCCTGAACGATAACGATATGTCCATTTCCCGCAATGTGGGCGCTATGCGCGCGTATTTGTCGCGGCTGATTTCGTCCCACCAGTACCGGGGCTTTCGCCGGGCCGCCAAACGCGTCGCCAGCAAGTTGCCCCAACCGGTGGAGCGCACAGCCAAACGGGCAGAGGAATACGCCCGGGGCATGGCCACCGGCGGCACCTTGTTCGAAGAACTGGGTTTCTTCTATGTGGGTCCACTGGATGGCCACGACATCGGTCGGATGTTGCCGGTGCTGCGCAATGTGCGGGATTATGGAGAAGTCGGCCCGGTGCTGGTTCACGTGCGCACAGAAAAAGGCCGGGGCTATTCCCCGGCAGAGGATTCAAAAGAAAAATTCCACGGTGTGGGAAAATTCGATCTGGTCACCGGGGCCCAGATCGCGCCCCGACCCGAAACGCCCCAGTTCACTGAAGTTTTTGTCGACGCCCTTATTTCCGAAGCCGAACGGGACGAAGCGATTGTGGCGATCACCGCCGCCATGCCCACGGGCACGGGATTGGCCAAATTCGAAGAACGATTCTCCGACCGGTGCTTTGACGTGGGCATTGCCGAACAGCACGCCGTGACCTTTGCGGCGGGATTGGCGGCGGAAGGCCGCAAGCCGTTTGCCGCCATCTATTCCACTTTCCTACAGCGCGCCTACGATCAAATCGTGCACGATGTGGCACTGCAACGCCTACCCGTACGGTTTGCGGTGGATCGGGCGGGGTTGGTTGGGGCCGATGGCCCTACCCACGCGGGCGCTTTTGACCTGGGATTTTTGTCTTCGTTGCCGGGCTTTGTTGTGATGGCGCCCTCCGACGAAGCGGAATTGGCGCGCATGGTAGCGACCTCTGCAGCCATCGATGATAGACCCTCGGCGTTTCGTTTTCCCCGTGGCGAAGGGGTGGGGGTGCCGGTACCTGTGCGCCCCGATCCAATGGCCATCGGTCGGGGCCGGATCGTCCGCGAAGGCACCGCGGTGGCGGTCTTGTCATTAGGCGGACGTCTTCAGGAATGCTTGAAAGCCGCCGATCTGCTGGCCGCCCAAGGGATTGAGGCCACTGTGGCCGATGCGCGATTTGCTAAGCCACTCGATCTGGACCTGATTGGCCAACTGGCGCGGCACCACGGGGTGATGCTGACGATCGAAGAGGGTGCTGCGGGCGGTTTCAGCGCCCATGTTCTGAGCTACCTGGCGTCGTCCGGTTTGCTGGATGGTGGGCTAAAGGTCCGGCCGCTTTATTTGCCTGATCGCTTTATTGACCACAATTCGGCGGATTTTCAGTACGCCGAAGCCGGGTTGGATGCCGACCATGTTGTCGCCACTGCGTTAGAAGCATTGGGTCACCCGGAACCCCGCGAGGCTCCGGCAAGGGCCTGACCGCCAGATGGCGCCCGCCACCAACACCCCGGCCAAACGCCGGCTCGATGCTGAACTTGTGGCCAGGGGCTTGGCGAAAACCCAATCCAGTGCTCGGACCATGATCTTGGCTGGGCTCGTTTCCAGCGATGGCGCGCCGTTTTCGAAACCCGGGGCGAGAGTTGACCCCAACCGATCCATTACTGTGCAGGGCAAGGACGGGACCTGGGTCGGGCGGGGTGGCCTGAAACTTGCGCATGGTCTGGAGCATTTCGAAATAGACCCAGCCGGGGCGATCGCGCTGGACATCGGCGCATCCACCGGCGGCTTCACCCAGGTTTTGCTCACCGGGGGTGCAGCCCGCGTTTATGCAGTGGATGTGGGCGCCGACCAGATGGCCAAGCCGCTGCGCCACGATGCCCGCGTCGTGGTTTTGGATAGGGTAAATGCCCGGGCGCTGACAACAGATGACATCCCCCAAGCCATTGACTTGATCGTCTGCGATGCCAGCTTCATCGGCCTGGAAGTGGTCTTGCCCAACGCCTTGGGCTTGGCGGGCCCCGCTGCCCACTTGGTGGCGTTGATCAAGCCGCAATTCGAAGTTGGTCCCGACCGGGTCGGCAAGGGTGGGATTGTCCGTGGCCCGGACCTGCACGCAGAGGTGTGCGACCGCATCGAAGCGTGGTTGGGTGCCCAGGGCTGGGGGGTGTTGGGTGTCACCCCAAGCCCGGTGGACGGGGCACAAGGCAACAAAGAATTCCTGATCGTGGCGCGGCGGGTCTGACCTAGCCCATCTGGCCCCGATGCCGGAGCCTTTGATCGGCCAATACGCAGGCCACCATTGCTTCGCCCACTGGCACCGCGCGAATCCCCACACATGGGTCATGGCGACCGGTGGTGACGATTTCGGTGTTTTCCCCGTCCGCAGTCACAGTTTCCCGGGGTATCAAAATACTGGATGTGGGCTTTACCGCAAACCGCGCTAGGATATCTTGGCCGCTGGAAATGCCCCCCAGAATGCCGCCGGCGTTGTTGGACTTGAAAACAACCCGGCCACCTTCGTTGCGCATTTCATCGGCATTTTCTTCGCCGCGCATGCGGGCGGTGGCGAACCCGGCACCGATCTCCACCCCCTTCACCGCATTGATGCTGGTCAAGGCCGCGGCTAATTCAGAATCCAGTTTTCCATACACCGGTGCGCCCCATCCAGCGGGGACGCCGGAGGCTACCACTTCAACCACCGCACCCACCGACGACCCATCTTTGCGAATTGCGTCCAAATACGGCTCCCAGGCTGCTGCGGCGGCGGCGTCGGGACAAAAAAACGGGTTGCGATCAATTTCGTTCCAGTCCCATTGGCTCCGGTTAATGGTCTCGGTTCCCATTTGGACCAGGGCTCCGCGAATATTGATTCCATCGCCCAAAATTTTTCGGGCGATGGCCCCGGCGGCAACTCGGGAGGCAGTTTCCCGGGCCGATGATCGACCGCCGCCGCGATGGTCACGGATGCCGTATTTTTGCAGGTAGGTGAAATCGGCGTGGCCGGGTCGGTGCTTGGCAGAATTTTCCCCATAGTCTTTTGAACGCTGGTCGACGTTTTCGATCATCAAGCTGATGGGGGTGCCGGTGGTCTTGCCTTCGAATACACCGGACAATATTCGCACCGTGTCGGGCTCTTTCCGCTGGGTGACGAATTTCGAGGTACCGGGGCGGCGGCGATCCAGAAAGCCCTGGATGTCAGCCTCGGTCAGGGTGATGTTTGGTGGCGTTCCATCGACTACACAGCCAATTGCGGGCCCATGGCTTTCCCCCCAGGTGGTGAACCTGAATAGCGTCCCAAAGGTATTGTCAGACATTCGATATCCGCGTTTTGCCGGGCCGCCGATGGCTCAAGCAGGGGGCTAATCCTCAGAGTTTCCGGCGGTGGCGATGTCGGGCGCATCTGCCCGTTTCATTCCAACCACATTATACCCGGAATCCACGTGGTGTATTTCACCCGTGACGGCGCTGGCCAAGTTGCTAAACAGATAGACCGCCGCACCCCCCACTTCATCGATGGAGACGTTGCGCCCCAACGGGGAATTCAGTTCATTCCATTTCAGAATGTAGCGGAAATCTCCGATGGCCGATGAGGCCAAGGTTCGCACCGGCCCAGCAGAAATCGCATTCACCCGAACACCCGTGGCGCCCAAATCCATCGCTAGATACCGCACGCTGGCGTCCAAGGCCGCTTTTGCCACACCCATGATGTTGTAGTGGGGAATGACCTTTTCAGAGCCAAAATACGTCAGCGTAATCAAACTTCCGCCCTCGGCCATAAAGGGTTGGGCGTGGCGGCACATGGCAGTGAACGAATAGCAACTGGCTGCCAGGGTGACGTTGAAATTTTCCGGTGATGTGTCGACGTACCGGCCCTTCAGTTCATCTTTGTGGGAAAACGCGATCCCGTGAAGGACAAAATCGATCTTTCCCCATTCGTCCCCAAGGCGCGAAAAGGTTTGGGCCAGATCATCTTCATCGGTGGCGTCGCACTGCAAAATCAAGTTGGAGCCCAAGGATTCCGCCAGGGGCTGTACGCGTTTTTCCATCATCTCGTTTTGGCTGGTAAAGGCCAATTCAGCGCCGTGAATGACGCAGGCTTTGGCAATACCCCAGGCAAGAGATCGTTCGTTGGCGACCCCAGTAATCAGCCCTTTTTTTCCAGCCAAGATTGGCACAGCGTCGGTCATCACATCTCCTAGAGCGAACACTATGGGATTAAGCGCCGCAGTGCGCGGCATCGTACACAGGATCGGTGCAGTGAAAAACCTATAGTTAGGGACCCTCAGCCGCGCGGATCGTAGGTGTGGTCCTTGGTCCATTTGGCAACGAATGTGGACCATTCGGAATCGCTGGCATCAGGCAGGACAACTTGCAGCCGCACATAATGGTCACCGACCTTCCCGCCTTTCCGCCGTATCCCTTGCCTTTTCAAGCGCAGCCGGGTGCCGGTGTTTGACCCTTTCGGCACGGTTAAGGACACCGGTCCGTGGATCGTGGGCACGTCGACTTTCGCCCCGTGGACTGCCTCGCCGATGGTGACGGGGAGATCGGCGGAAATGTCCTCCCCTGACCGGGAAAATTTTGGGTGCGAAGAGACCTTTACGGTGATGATCAAATCTCCTGGGGGCCCACCGTTGGCGCCCTGGCTGCCCTGGCCCTTCAAGCGAATGGATTGGTCGGACTCGATTCCCGCCGGAATCGAAGCCTCGATACGACCACCATCGGTTTTGATTTGTCGCTTGATCCCCAGGGCAGCATCCAGGAATTTGACCCTGATGGTTTGGGTCTTATTGGCGCCCTTGAATTCTGGGGCTCGGGAAGAACGTGCCCGCCGTACCCGGCCACCACCAAAAAACGGCGATAAAAGGTCTTCGAAATCGGCACCGAATCCGCGGGCACCTCCGGGGAAGCCCCCCATGCCGGGCTGTCCGCCCGCGCCTTGTTGGTGAAAGGTGCTGTGGAATCTTTCGTTTCCTTCGGCGTCGATTTCGCCCCGATCGAACCGCTGGCGTTGCTTTTCGTCGCCCAAAATATTGTAGGCGGCGGTGATATCTTTAAACCGATCGGCAGCCTTTTGGTCGCCGGCATGACGGTCCGGGTGAAATTTTTTGGCAAGCGACCGATATTGTTTTTTGATATCAGCTTGATCCGCTTCGCGGGGAATTTCCAAAATTGAGTATGGATTTTTCATAAGCAAATCGGGCCAAAAATAAAAGGGTAACGTGAATACAGGGGCTCAATGGGCCCTTTTGGAATACTTGGGACTCTGTTTGCTCCCAAACAAGGCGCGCTTAGCGAAGCCTAACCCAATCATTTAGCAGTTCTGCCGCCCGAGCCAGGTCATCGTCGGTCATCTCCGCTCTCAGTCTGGCCAAGAATTGCGTGGCTTCCAAGTGCCCCTGACCCGCGGCCAGGGTCCACCAAAGATATGCTTGAGGCGCTTCCGGGGGTACTCCTGCGCCATCCTGATACATGCCCCCCAACAAAAACTGCGCCGACGGGTCGCCTTGGACCGCAGCCGGTAACAGGTTTGCCAACGCCGTCAGATAATCCCCTTTGCGGAAGGCGATCAGCCCGGCGATCCCCGGGTTTTCCGCCACTTCAATCCCCGCCAGAGTATCTGGGATAACAATAGCCGATCGCTGTTCGGGGGCCGCATCAGGTCCCGGGGCAGGGGTCTGTTGGGGGTTTGGATCCGCCGGGGGTTCAACCTCTGCCACGACCACTGTGGGGAATTGTTCCTCTGGGACCGCGTCCAAATTCACCACCATCGCAGGCGGGGCTTTGGCCGCTGTTTCCACCAATCGGGCGGCTTCTTCCACCAGCCGTGCGGCTTCTTCAACCACCAGCGCCGGAGGTGGTGGCAATGGCTGGGGCTCCGGCTCGGGCACGGGCACGGGCTGGGGTGCGGGTTCCAGTGGTGGCGGCAGATCGGGGACCGGCGTTGGTTCGGGTTCCAGCGGTGGCGGCAGATCGGGGACTGGCGTTGGTTCGGGTTCCAGCGGTGGCGGCAGATCGGGGACTGGCGTTGGTTTGGGTTCCAGCGGTGGCGGCAGATCGGGGACTGGCGTTGGTTTGGGTTCCAGCGGTGGCGGCGGATCGGGGACTGGCGTTGGTTTGGGTTCCAGCGGTGGCGGCGGATCGGGGACTGGCGTTGCCTCAGGTTCGGGATCTGGTGCACGCTCAGGAATTGGTTCGGGGTCGGGAACTGGTTTGGGCAATGGCTCGGGGTCGGGCTCCACCATAGCTACGACAACAGGCTCGGGTTCGGGTTCGGGTATTGGCTCAGGCTCAGGGATAGGATCAGGCTCGGGAACTGGTTCTGGTTCTGGTTCTGGTTCTGGTTCTGGCAGTGGCTCGGGCTCGACGACGGCAACGACAACAGGCTCTGGCTGCGGCGTAGGGGCGGGCGCAGGTGTTGGAAATGGCAAGGGCGCGGGATCAGGGGGACGTTGGGCCAACAAAATGCTGTGCCGCTCGGTGGCGGCAGGATGTCCGGATTCGGCGGACTTGGCGTACCATTCCAATGCGCGGAGTCGATTGGCTTCGACCCCCAATCCGTTTTCGTACATCAGGCCAAGGTTGAATTGAGAAACCACGTGGCCTTGGCGCGCAGCCAATTCGAACCAATTTGCCGCTACGCCATAATCTTGGGGCACCCCAGCCCCAGTCCCCGACAAGTACAAATTTCCCAAATTCGCTTGGGCCCGCGCATTGCCAGCTTCCGCCGCCTTACGGTACCAAAAGACCGCCTGGACAAGGTCGGCCGCTACCCCCCGACCGCTTTGGTACAGCAAACCGATGTTTCGCTGGGCGGCGTCGTTACCAGCTTCGGCCTCGGGCAGCCATTGCTCAAATGCCGTGGCAAAATCCCCGGCTTCATATGCCGCCACACCGGCGGCAAAGTCAGCGTTGGCTGTACCGGACCACACAGTCAGGGAAACGGTGGCCGCAGCAAGAACGCCGCTTAACCGGACGAGGCTCCGGTTGGTGGTATCGAATCGGCTGCCCACTAAATCGCCCGAACTGGGCGTTGGGGGCCCGTCCTATCCGTCGCCCTGCTGGATTTCCCAGGTACCATCCAGCTGACGGCAGGCTTGGCCAAAAGCTTCCTGCACGACACCACCGATGGTCACTGTCTGCTGGAATTCGCGGCAGTAGATGCCCGGTTCCGGTTGGGTAGTGTTCAGGGGAATAAAGGTACCGGCGTGTCCATTGTCGGGGTTTTGCCATGTGATCGCGGTGCCCTTGGGGGATTCATTCAGCCCTTGCTCCGTAGTCTGAGCCATCAATTGGCGGTCCACGTCGTCCAGGGTCCGGCCAACTTCGCCGCCAATCATAGCGCCCAACAATGTACCAATGCCCACAGGCAAAGGACCACCGTCACCAACCTCAGCTCCGGCGAGGCCGCCGGCGATAGCGCCAAGCAAGGTGCCGACGGTTTCATTTTGGCCCGCTTCTGGACCGCAGGCCGACAAGGGAAGAACGATCGCGGCCATCGCAGCAAATTTCAACGAATGTTTCACTGGCTGTAAACCTTTCAAATCGACGCTAACCCAAGGTCCCTGTCCGCGACTATACATTATCGACCCATGGACAGAAAGCCAATGCCAGTTTGGGTCACCGACCGATAGCCATTCTAAAAGCTGACGGCTAAGATAGGGTTGCCGGCGGGGCGATTGACCCACGCCTTTCCCTGAAGCGCGGAACACTATGAACAAGCCGGAAAGGGCCGACCCAATCGCGCTTTTCCAGGAATGGCTGGAAAAAGCTGTCAAATCAGAGCCTGTGAACCCCAACGCCATGGCGTTGGCCACGGCCACAGCAGAGGGCGTGCCGTCGGTTCGCATGGTGTTGCTGAAGGATGCCGACACCCAAGGATTCGTTTTTTACACCAATCTGGGCAGCCAAAAGGTGGTTGAGCTGACGACGAACCCGGCCTGCTCGTTGTGCTTTTATTGGAAATCTATTGGCCGCCAAGTCCGGATAGAAGGCCGAGCCCGACCAGTTGATGAGGCGGAGGCCGATGTCTATTTCGAGACCCGCCCCCGGGAAGCCCGCATCGGTGCCTGGGCATCCAAGCAAAGCCAGCCATTGACCGGACCCTTGGAATTGGAGAAGGCTGTGGCCAAGCAGACTCTCCGATTCGCTGTGGGCAAAATTCCCCGGCCGGATTTTTGGTCCGGCTTTCGAGTGGTGCCAACCCGATTCGAATTTTGGCGCGAGCGACCGTTTCGTTTGCACGAACGGATCGTTTATACCCAGGAGGGTGGCACCTGGAATGCTGAGGGAATGTACCCATAACGACGACTGCAACAAAGTCTCAGGCTGATCGGGCCGCATCCAACGAGCGGCTGATGCGCCAAGCCACGTATGCCTCGGTGACCGTGGCGGTGACACTTATTGTCGCCAAATTGGTGATTTGGGACATGTCGGATTCCGTGGCGCTACTCAGTTCGCTGATCGATTCGTCCCTGGACGTCATGGCGTCATTAATCAGCCTGTTTGCCGTCCGCCAAGCATTGTTGCCGGCAGACAAAGAGCATCGGTTCGGTCACGGCAAGGCCGAGTCCTTGGCTGCCTTGGGGCAATCATTGTTTGTGGGCGGGTCCGCAGTCTTCCTGGCTTTTGAGGCTGGCGGCCGGGTTCTGCGCCCCCAAGAAATCGACAACGGGATCGCTGCCATTTCTGTAATGGTGCTGTCCCTGGTCATGACCCTGGCCCTGGTCCAGTTCCAAAGGTTCGTCATCAAAGAGACCGGCTCTGTGGCCATCGCTGCGGACTCCCTACATTACTCGGCAGATTTGCTGGTGAACGGCGGCATCATTATCGGCCTAATTGCGGTGACCGCATTTGGCTGGACGCTGGCGGATCCTATTGTCGCCTTGGCAGTGGTGCTTTACCTGATTGTCACGGCGTGGAGAATTTCTCTGCGCGCCATGGACATGCTGATGGACAGGGAATTAGACGACAGTGCCCGGGAAGAAATCCGCTCGATCATCCTTTCCCATCCAGAAGTGAAATCCATGCATGATCTGCGCACCAGATCGGCCGGCGTGCATTCTTTCATCCAGCTTCATTTGGAATTGGACGGCGACCTAAGTCTTTCCGAAGCGCACCGCATTGCTGACGAAGTGGAAAAATTGGTTTCTGCAAAGTTTGAGAATGCCGAAATCCTGATCCACGAGGACCCGGAAGGGTTGGACGAAGACCGCCCGGATTTCGCCTGATCCACAGGGCCCCAAGCCTCGCCACCGAAAATTTCGGCCAATTCCCAGTGGGAACGAATTTCCTGTGCCGCCCAGTCCCTGTGGGATTGCAGGCAGAACCCAAGGCGAGCGAAAGAACTGTTTGCACTACACACAATATCTAGTAGGTTTCACACTGCATTGTCACAATATCTTGAGATAATGCTGAATGGTTGAGTGGTTTTGCAATTGCCTAACGTTAGGAAGGAATCATGCCCACCATGCTCGACACTGTAAAAAAATGGATATCACAAATCGTCGAAGTTGGTCTGCTCTTGATTGCGCTCGGAATCGTCATCGAAATTATTTTCGGTTCCAATCAGGCTTTCTTTGTCGGAAACATCGTCAACAACCTGACTTCCCTAATTGGAAATCTTGGGGACGATGGATTGGTTGGACTAATCGCCCTGGCGATTATCCTTTGGTTGTTCATGAAGAAAGCCCCGGAGGCCTAGGCGCCCCCGTGTTGGGTTGATCCAGGGAATCGTTCCCGACAACCCCTTCAATCGGGCCGTCCCAGGTTATCGTCTTGGGGCGGCCCTTTTGATTCAGGACTATGGGTCGACCTGGTCGTTGGGCTGGAAAATTTAGCCAAATCCGGTGACAGTGCGAATGTGTTTTGGCGACTTGGGATTGTCGCCCAATTTTTTACGCAGCCGACTTACCACCATCTCCACCATCCGTTCCCCAGGGGTGTCAGCACCGGGGCTCAGGGCATCCAACAGATGATTTCTGGACAACACCCGGCGTGGTAGCTTTGGTCAGCGCCGACAAAACCGAAAATTCGGTAGGGCTAAGCGGCGTCGTCATGGCGACACGGGGTCACAAGGGCGGACATGACGTCTTGCACGGCCAAGCTTCCGGATGGCTTGCCGTCCGAGTCGACCACGTGGGCGACATTGGTGCCGGCGTCGCTCATCAACCTGGCTGTGTCTTCCAGATTCGAGTTCTCCGAGACCGGAGGGCCTTTCGCATTGGCGGACGAAGCCAGAGGCTGCATGATCGTTTCAACTAGGATGACACGGCCGCGGTTCACTTCCTGGACGAAATTGGAGATGTATTCGTCGGTCGGATTGAGGACGATTTCCTGTCCGGTGCCTTGTTGAATCACCTCGCCGTCGCGAAGGATCGCGATTTTCTCGCCAAGCCTCAGTGCCTCGTCGAGGTCGTGGGTGATGAACACGACGGTCTTTCCGGTCTCTGCCTGGAGGTCGAGCAGAATGGCCTGCATATCCATCCGGATCAGTGGGTCGAGTGCCGAGAATGCTTCGTCCATCAAGAGGATCAGCGCATCGTTGGCCAGCGCGCGGGCAAGGCCGACGCGTTGCTGCATACCGCCGGACAATTGGTTCGGATAGTTGTCCTCAAACCCGCTGAGCCCGACCCGTTCGATCCAGTAGCGCGCTGCCTCTTCCTGTTTGGCAAGCGTCGCCCCCTGAATCTCCAGTCCGTAGACGACGTTGCCGAGAACCGTGCGATGAGGCAACAGGGCGAATTTCTGGAAGACCATCGCAGTCTGGTAGCGGCGGAATTGAAGGAGCTCCTTCTGACTCATTTTCATGACATCGACGCCGCCGGCCAGTACCTCGCCAACCGTCGGATCGATGAGCCGGTTGATGTGGCGGATCAGAGTCGACTTGCCCGAACCCGACAGCCCCATGACCACCTGAATGCAGCCGGCCGGCATCGAGATGTTGATGTTCTTCAGGCTTAACACATGACCGTGCGCGCTTTGAAGTTCGGCCTTAGTCATGCCCTGCTTGACGGCATCGACATAGGCCAAGCCGTTTGGCCCGAATATCTTATAGAGATTCCTGATCTCGATTCCGGCGTCAGTTGCCATGGAGGACTTCCTGGTATTTCTGAAGACGCTTTCCATAGGCCTGGCTCACCCGGTCGAAGATGACCGCGACACAGACGATCGCGAGCCCGTTGAACATGCCGAGGGTGAAATATTGATTGGAGATCGCTTTCAGAACGGGTTGTCCGAGACCTCCGACACCGATCATCGAAGCGACCACTACCATGGCCAGCGCCAACATGATGGTCTGGTTTACGCCGGCCATGATAGTCGGCAGGGCAAGCGGAATCTGTACGCTACGCAGTCGTTGCCAGTTCGACGATCCGTAGGCGTCGGCCGCCTCCAATACGTCCTTGTCGACGAGGCGAATGCCCAGATCGGTCAGGCGAATGATTGGCGGGATGGAGTAGACGACGATGGCTAGCAGGCCAGGAACCTTACCGATGCCGAGCAGCATGACGACCGGGATCAGATAGACGAAACTCGGCAAGGTCTGCATGACGTCGAGAATTGGCTTGACCAGGCTTTGAAGCCGGTCGGAGTGCGACATGAGAATGCCTATGGGGATACCGATGATGATCGCCAAAGCCCCACAGACAGATGTCATGGACACGGTTTTCATCGTGTCTTCCCACATATCGAAATAGCCGATGAGCAGCAGTGCGATGACCGTGCCCGCCACAATCATGGGGCTACGGCTCGCGATCCACGCGATCGCCGCGATCCCCAGAATGATAATCGGCCACGGCGTGTCGAGCATGAACCGTTCGGTATGAATCAGGAGATATTTGACGGGAAAGAACAGCGACTCGATAGTGTCGCCATATGTGCGCGTGAACGCGCGAAACCCGCCGTCGATAGCCTTTTTTAGGGCCCGCAATGTTTCGGGGTTCATCGCTGGGAATTCGGTCAACCAGCCCATCAACGGACTCCCATATAGTTCAGTTTGTCGTTTGCCATGCGTATCGGGTCTTATGCACAGGCGCGCCTCTCCGGGACTAAATGCCTGATTCTCGCGCCTCCAGCAGGGGCTCTCGGGTTCAGGCCTGGACGCTAGAGACTAGTTAGGGCAAGGGGCGACAGGATCACCTGCCGCCCCCGGCTCTTTGCTTCACATGCCGAGGTGGATTTTGATCTTTTCGGCTGCCTCGGATGAGACCCATGGTGTCCAGACTTCCGGGCTGTTCTTGAGGAAGTATTCGCTGGCTTCCTCTCCGGTTGCCTGATTGTCGCTCATCCAGAACAAGAGCGTGTTGACCGTCGCATTGTCCCACTGACGCGTCTTGATGTAGCCCATGGCGACGGCGGCAGTCTCGGCGAAATTCTTCGTCACCACCGTGAACACCGCGGATTTGACCCAGGCGTTCGGCTTGGGATCCTCGCAATCGAGGATGCCGGTGCAGGTCACCCATTCCTCTGCGTCATGTTCGACGCCCTCGTCGAGCTTGACCATCTCGTATTTGCCGAGGATCGACGTCGGCGCCCAATAGTAGCCAAGCCAGCCTTCCTCGCGCTCATAGGCCTTGGCGATCGAGCCATCCAATCCGGCGGCCGTTCCGGTGTCGACCAGAACGAAGCCTTTCTCCCCAGCATTGAAGGCCTTGAACAGGTTCTCGGTAAGTATTTGGCAGTTCCAGCCCGACGGGCAATTGTAAACGGCGCCTTTCGACGGATCCTCCGGCGCCGGGAATAGGTCGGGCCGCGCCAGCGCGTCCTCGATCGTCTTGATCTCGGGGTTAGCGTCGGCGAGGTATTTTGGAATCCACCAGCCCTCGACGCCGCCGTCGATCAGAGCCTCGGCGGCCATTATCAAAGCCCCCTCGGCTACTGCTGCTTCGAGCGGTACTTTAAGTGAGTTGATCCATAACTCAGGCGCCATGTCGGGCTCGGACTTTTCGACCATCGAGGTAAAGGTCGGCATGGTGTCGCCCTGCACCAACTCAACCTCACAGCCATAGCCTTCGCTCAGAATGACACTGTCGATATGCGCCAGAACTTCGGCCGATTGCCAGTTCATGTTAGCGACCGTTACCCGCCCGCATTCCTGGGCGGACGCAGTGTCATCACTGTCGCCACTGTCGCAGCTAGCCAGCCCCAACAATCCGGCGGTGACGACCAATGTTCGAAGGAATTTTGTCTTGGGTATCATGGGTATTAAGCTCCATTATTAGTTGTTCGGCACTCGATAGAAGTCTCTAGAAGTAAACGCACAATAACCGACGATCCTGTTATCGATAGAATCAGCGCCGAGATCAGTGAAAATCCGACCGTGTTCTTTATGGAAGGCACGACTCAACGCCATACCTTTTCCATTATTGCAGGTTTCTACACTCCCTGGCAAATCGCGTGATTGAAGCTGACGGACCGCTACCAGACAAAACTATCGATGCATGGATGGACAGATGTCAGCGCGAAGCAGAACTCAGGACCGAGATGGTTTCCGTTCTGAAAGGCGACCTTTAAGAAACAGTGGTGGTTTATAGATTGCGATTAGGTTGGCAATTTTAGGGGTTCAATGTCTTAGTGTTTCTGCTGGTGCAGCATCGCCGCATTTATCTGGCTTCAGAAATTCGAGAACGGCTGGACGTTGGGAGTCATGGGCGGATGAAATTCATTACTGCGCTGATTATTGGCCTTGCGTTCTCTTGGCCGGTGGCGGCAGATGATTTGGAAGATGGAAAGGCCGCCTACCAGAATTTTGCATACGAACTGGCCATGCATATTCTGCGGCCTTTGGCGGAGAGCGGAGATGCAACCGCTCAACTTTACGTAGGACTAATGTACTCTGGCCTCTATGCGCGCGACCAATCAATCCCGGAAAATCGGATCGAGGCCTATGCTTGGTTCAACCTCGCAACTGCTGGCCAGGTCCCTATGGGGCAATATTACCAAGGCCGGATGCGTGATGGAATGAACGCCGCCCAACTGAAGGAAGTTGAAGAGCTATCCCTTCGATACTGGACTTTATACGTGGAACCATTTCTGTAGGGTCAGGGTTCGCGGTTCATAATTTGCGAGGGATCCGGCGGGACTTGTGCCTGACGTCAAGCGGCCCAGTGGTGCAGACCCGGAGGGACGATGTGATGGGCCTTAATGCGGAGCGGGTTGGAACAACTCGATGACGTTTCCGGCGGGGTCGTTGAGGAGAGCTTGGGCACCACCCTTGCCTTCTCTGATCTCTGTACAAAACAACAGCCCAGACGCTTTTAACCTCTCCACTTCGGCCGCAAGATCGGAGACATGTATTTGGAATCGGTTCCAGCTCCCCGGCTCTTGCTTCCGACCGTCCAGAACTGGCTTTGCGCCCGCGCTTGTTGATGCACTTAATAAAAGCCTCATCGGACCGCGGTCAATTGCAGCGAAAGCGGGGGCGGTGTCCTGGTGAACGCTAAAACCGAAGTGTGTTGTGTAGAAGCTCAAAGCTTCGGAGACATCCTCGACAATATACCGGACGGTGACGGCGGGCGTGTCCATGTTTGCTCCTGATCAACGGAAAGAATGGCCTATCTTATCCGGGCCAGTCGCGCGCGCACATACCTACGTTGTCGAAAATTGACAAAAGCCCATTTCATGGGGCAAAAATTATTAAGTAAATATATAGAATCTGTCCCGGTGAGCCGGTCCCGCTGGATGGCCTTTTTGGCGGCTTGAGGATTCTTGAACATGTCTGGGAGGAACAAATGTACGACATTCGCATATCCATGTGTCCCAGGCTCATCGATGATGCGGTCACCCCTGGACGCCATTACTTCTTCTAGTATCAGCTGAATGAGTGCGATGGTTGACCTTGATTGTTCTCGCAACACCATCCAATTCAATCCCAGCGAAATTTCACTAGTGAGGCACCCAATGACAGCCAACTCATTTGCGGCGAAATCCCAGGAATTGCAGGAGGCGTTGAGCCTTGGAACCCCTGCCATCGCCATCACCTTTAGTCATGACGCGCCAATGGGCGTCCCAGATTTTGACGGGACATCGCCTGAGCCAACTGACGACGGGCGAACTGGAAAAGTTTCAGCGGGCTGCGTGTTTTGGGGAAAAGCGACAAACGGAACCTTTGTTACTCGCCCTGTAGATCATGCGAACTGCAACGTGGGAAGTTACACCCACGGGCTAAAAACTTTGGAGGAAGCGGCAAAAGGCGATGATGTCGCGGCACTTATAGAATCTGGCTGGGTAACCGCCGAAGCAGTACCCACGATCCCCCAGGTCACGGAAAGGTTTTCGGTCATTACCTATGGGCCGCTTGCCGAAGCAGCCGATGCGCCCGATGTCGTGCTCCTTCATCTAAACCCCAAGCAAACCATGATTATGTCTGATGCGATTCCAGAAATGCGAATCGAAGGAAAGCCACAGTGCCACATCATCGCCGTTGCCAAGGAGCAGGGTGTTGTGGCGGCTAGCGTGGGCTGCATGTTGAGCCGTGTGCGCACGGGAATGAGCAACAACGAAATGACATGCGCTATTCCCGGTCCACATTTGGACGACGTAGTGAATCGTTTGAAGATTGCTTCCCTAGTGGACAATACCGTTGCAAGCTACGCCAGTCAGGATGCAAAACGGTTCATCTGAGCCTGGGATTGGATGGTGTCGGCGCAGCCCGATCATCGAACGACATAGTGGTGGTAGCGGTTTGGCCTGGGGACGGAGCAGAGCCAAAGTGGCTAAAGTCGGAGGAGCCAGAGACCCCACCCCGCCGGAAACGTCATCGAGTTGTTCCAACCCGCTCCGCATTAAGGCCCATCACATCGTCTTTCCGGGTCTGTCACCACTGGGCCGCTTGACGTCAGGCACAAGTCCCACCGGATACCTTGCAAAGGGTGAACCGCGAAACCTGACCCTACAGAAATGGTTCCACCTATAAAGTCCAGTATCGAAAGGATAGCTCTTCAACTTCCTGCATTTGGGCGGGAAGTTGAAAACGATCATGGATGCCGGCGAGTCAGTGCCAGACGACGTCACGATGGCGATGATCGCAGCCCGGATCGCCATTTCCGACTGTGCCAACGGCTTCATTTTGGATGGGTTTTCCCGCACCGTGGCCCAAGCCGAGGCCTTGGACACGATGCTTGAAGAACGCGATCTCAGAATGGGCTATGTGATCCAGATCGTAGTGGACCAAGACGCGATGGTGGCCCGCGTTTCCGGGCGCATTTCCTGTGAACAATGTGGCAACAATTATCACAAGATTCTTGGTCCGCCCGAGTTTGAAGGAGAGTGTGACTACTGCGGACCGACCGAATGGCTCCGCTACTCGAAGGACACACCGGAGACTGTACGGGCGCGGTTCAGTGCCTATAACGAGAAGACCGCCCCACTGCTGCCGTATTATCGGGAGCGCGGCGTGTTGAACACCGTGGATGGTATGGCCACCGCAGAAGGGATCGCGACACAGATCGAAGATCTGCTGGAAGCCGCACCGGGTCCTGACTTGGACGTTGAAAGTAACCCGTCCCCTTAAATCTTACTCAGGCGGTACGGGCCACCATTCGACGAACCCATTGCGGTTCGGCATCCGGACCAGGGGCAGGGTGGTGGCGTTCATGACGTCACCGGGCTCGATAATCCGGTCCTGAACCAAGATGTAGGCGACCAATGCGTAAACCTCGCTGTCGGTAAGCGATTGCGGTTCGTACAACGGCATTGCCCGGCGGATATAGTCGAAAAGCGTTGTGGAATAAGGCCAGTAACTGCTCACGGATTTGACCGGATCCAGGCCTCCCAAGGTGCCGACCCCACCGATTAGCCTGCCGCCCTGGCCTCCCCTTCCCCGTGGCCCATGACAACTAGCACATTTGGGCCCGAAGACGAGAGCCCCCTCTTGCACCGTACCCTGGCCCGGCGGCAGCCCGACGCCATCGGGCCGGATACTGATATTCAGCAACGCCACCTCCGCATCGGTGGCGCCCCGGCCAAGCCCCGGCCCGCCGCCTGCGGGGCCCTCGCCCCCGGCATGGCGATCGCTGGACCCAACAATCGAGCCAAGGGGCACTACGCCGACCGCTACGAGAACCGCAATCACTGCAACGGCCACCGACGCCGATGTGAGGGCAATCAGGGCCCTAAGCATAGTAGATGTTCCAAACAGAGCCGTCGGTATCCACGCCCCACAACTGAATTGCGTTGTAGTGATAGAACTGAGATGGCCCATACAACGACAGCCATTCGTCGCGGGTCGGCTGCACATTGCCGGCCTCATCAGTGGCGCGGGACTGAATTGGGATGCGGTCCCCCTCCCAGCTCCAAGGAATGCGAAACCGGGTCAGGGCCATCGGCAGCACCGGGCCATCGAGGGCGGCTTCCGCCCAGCTCGTGCCTCCGTCCGCCGATACCTCCACCTTGCGCACGCGACCCGCTCCCGACCATGCAAGCCCAGTGATCTGGTATGCCCCCGGCCCGGGAAGTTTGTCGCCTTGGGAAGGCTGAGTGATCACCGACTTCACGCCCTGGGTGAAGGTAAACAGAAGGGATTTTCCGCTGGGTAGTAAATCCGAATACTTCGAGGTTTCGTCCTTGGTGTATGTCGGATTCTCTGTAACTTCGATCCGGTGCAGCCACTTCACGCTCATGTTGCCCTCGTACCCCGGCAGCAAAAGCCGCATGGGGTAGCCCTGTTCCGGGCGGATCGCCTCGCCATTTTGATACAAGGCGATCACCGCATCCTCCCAGCACTTCTCCAGCGGCACACTGCGGCTCATGCCGGCGGCGTCAGCACCTTCCGCCAGAATCCACTTCGCCGCCGGATCCACTCCTGCTTCCTCCAGCAGCACTGCCAACCGCACCCCGGTCCATTCGGAACAGGACACCAGACCATGCAGCGACCCGGCAGAGCGTTGCGCGACTTCCTCAGCCCGCAGGCCGCCCGAATTGCCCGAGCACTCGATAAACCGCACATGCGTCTCCATGGGGTAGCGATGGAGGTCGTCGAGCTTGAAGAACAGCGGACGTTCGACCATGCCATGAATCAGCAGCTGGTGGCTGTCGGGGTTGATATCCGGAATGCCGTTGTGGTGGCGTTCGAAGTGCAAGCCGTTCGGCGTGATCGTCCCGTTGAGCAATTGCAGTGGCGTGCGCGAAGCCCCCGTCCCGGGACGGCGATCATTAGGGGTGAAATCGCGCACAACCGCCCGCTCGTGGGGCGATGGGCCGCCGTATTTCGAGAACGGTGCACCTGGCGTGTGCATCGTGATGGGTGTGCCCTGGGCAATGTCGGCCGCCGAACGCGCGTCTTGGGCGGTAACCGCCACGGCGGCACCTGCGCCGGCGAAGGCAACGCCGCCCTGCAGGAACGCACGCCTGTGCAGCAATCCGCCGCCGGCAACCGGCGCGCCCAACTCCTCCGGCACGACTAAGTCCTCCGGCGCGGTGACATCCGGAATTTTTTCGCTCTCCACTGTTTCGATCCGATTCATGGCCGCACGCCCCTTCATTGCCTGCACCCAGCAAATGTATCACGCAGCCGTTACGCCTTACACACGGGTGCTCACAGCGCAGAGCGAAGCCCCTTCTGATGGAGGATATGTATCGAATTATACCGATGCTCGGGGCTGGACCCAAGGACTTGCGCAACAAGGCTCTGTTGCTTCTGGGATTTGCAGGCGGTTTCAGGCGGTCGGAATTGTTCGCCCTCTAAATTTATGATCTAGCCTTTAGTAGTTGGCATCGGGTGCATGGTCGTTGCTGTTTCTAATCCTTCCGAATAAGAGAACCCTGACTACAGCCTAAATCAACAGCCATCGTTTGGTTTCAAAAAAAAATTTGGTGCCCAGGGGCGGACTCGAACCACCGACACGCGGATTTTCAGTCCACTGCTCTACCAACTGAGCTACCTGGGCACAGAACAGGTTCTGTATTCGCGAATTTTTAGGGGATATATAATGGGCTGTCCAGCGCGCACACCCTGACGTTGGGGCCGGGGATCAGACCCCATAGCCGGAACTAGTCATGGTCGTCAGCTGAGCCCTCAGATGAAATTGCCCCCGGTGTCTCCTCGGTGGGGAAGGCATATTTGCCGTTCAGCCAACGACCCAAATCCAAATTGGCGCAATTGCGGCTGCAAAATGGGATGAATTCCTGTTCGCGCGGCTTCCCGCAATTCGGGCACTTTCCGTCAGATACTAGGTCGTTGCCGTTAGACATTGGGGCGATCGCCCTTTTGGCTAGTGGTTTGGAATTCCTTGCAACCCTACCCCCCGCCCCTCAAACATTGCAATATGATCCAAAATCCAGCGAGGCCACCAAACGGCTGAGCTTGCTCCTACCGTGTCATTCGTGTACCCCGGGCTTTACGCCATGATTACCTTGCATCAGATAAGAATTTTTTGGGCCGTCGCCCATTCTGAGTCTCTGACCCGAGCCAGCAAGCTGCTGGGTTTGGCGCAGCCGTCGTTGTCCCAACAAATTTCCAAAATGGAAGCCAGCATCGGCGCCCAGTTGTTCGACCGCAACCGTAACCAATTGGATTTGACCGACGCTGGGAAGTTCTTGCTGCGGAAATCCGAACTAATTTTGGCCGGGGTCGATGAGGCCATGGCAGGCTTGCAAGAATTCTCGGAAGGTGCCCGGGGTGTGATTTCCGTTGGTGCCCTGAATTCCATAGCCAGGGTATTGTTGCCCCAAGCCGTCCGGTTAATGGCAAAGGTGTATCCGGGGGTTGAGCTTGATGTGCATGAAGTCTCCCCCGGCGAAGCATTGGAGCTGTTGTATGGCCGACGCCTGACCGTGGCGATTGTTGCCGCGGATTCAGTGGCCAGCAGCGGCGTGTCCTTTCACAAAATGGATGTGTTTTCGGACCCCTATGTGTTGGCAGTGCCCAGGGGATTGGATTTGTCCAAAGTCGAGGACTCCTGGGCGCATCTAGACGACTCATCGCGCACGGTGTTGAACAGCTGCATCCAATTCAATTTTGGCACACCCCACCAGCGCCGTATGGAGGAGTGGTACCACAAGGCCCTGCCTCAACATCGCGTCATCAGCCAAAGCCGAACCTATGAGGTTGCGCTTTCACTGGTGCAGGAAGGCATAGGGGTGGCCGTCGTTCCGGCGCTGACAGTGCGCATCGGAAAGGCCAATACCTTCGACGTTGACCTGTACCAAGTGAACCTGCCCGAACGGCGAATCGTCGGGTTGATCCCCAGCCAATACGTGCGGATTGAACCTCATGCCACGTTCTTGGCGGCGTTGGAGCAGGCGGGCAGCGATATCGAACTGCCGCCTATCAAAGACATACCCCCTTTCCTGAAAGCGATCGATCCGGTGGCTGCCACAATCTCAGACGCGACCTCCTAGGCCTGATTCCGGGCTGATTCCGGGCTTTCCTACAAAATTTTACACAGCGCTAAGCGGCCATTATCGTTCCCTATGGCGGCCATTGGGCGGGTTTCCAATACTAGGTATAGATAGGATCGACGAAAGCGATGGATACCCTCGCGATGGGCACGAATGCAGCCCGGGCCAAATCGGGCCACCAATATTGAATCAGGGGAAATACCATGGCTTGGAAGACACCTAAAATCGCCGAAATTTCTGTCGGCATGGAAATCAACTGTTACGCCTGCGCCGAGCTCTAGATCCTTGGTTTTGGCAAGCGGTAGCTGCTGATGCTTCAAATTTTGATTTTGGGGTCCGCCGCTGGCGGCGGCTTTCCCCAGTGGAACTGCAATTGCGATCTGTGTCAGCGGGCTCGTGCGGGAGACCCTGAAGTAAAGCAGCGCACCCAGTCGTCCTTGGCGGTCAGCTCAGGAGACGGCAAGTGGTTTTTGCTGAATGCGTCGCCCGATCTGCGGAAACAAATCAATGACAATCCCCAGCTGCATCCAAAAAATGGGCGTCGCGATAGCCCGATTTCCGGCGTGGTTCTGACAAACGCTGATATCGACCACATTGCTGGACTTTTAAATTTGCGGGAAAGCCAGCCCCTGTCGATCTATGCAACGCCCCGGGTTCATTCGGTGCTCGCCAGTAACAGCGTCTACCAAGTCCTGAATCCAGATTTCGTTGAGCGTCGGGATTTGACCCTGGGGGAAACCACCACGCTTTCGGGCAAAGACGGAAATGACAACGGACTATCAGTAGAACCGATTGCTGTGCCGGGCAAAGTTGCCTTGTTTTTGGAAGACCCCACCAAAGAAAACTTGGGCTCCGTTCCCGAAGACACTATAGCCTTGCGGGTGACCGAAACAGCCACGGGCAAATTTTTCTATTACTTGCCCGGATGCGCATCAATGCCATCGGAACTTTCCGAATTGTTACGTGGCGCACCACTGGTGTTTGTCGACGGTACCGTCTGGGAAGACGAAGAAATGATCACCACTAAGACCGGCGTGAAAACAGGACAACGCATGGGCCACATGCATTTGAACGGGGATGATGGAACAATCGCCGCCTTCGCCGACTTAGAGATCGACCGTAAAATTTTTGTACATATCAACAATACAAATCCGGTTTTGGACGACACTTCTCTTGAACGCAAACAGACCGAGGCAGCGGGCTGGGAAGTCGGATTCGATGGAATGGGAGTAACGCTATGAGCAACGTAGAAATGATGGAAAGATCGGCGATAAGCTCACCGGCCCAGATGCGATCCGTGACAGGAGATTCTGATCATCCTGAAATGCCCAATGCCGATGCCCTGGAAGAAAGGCTTCGCCATATTGGTGCGACCCGCTATCACAATCTGCACCCATTTCACGCCATGTTGCACGGCGGCGAATTGAACAAGGGCCAGGTCCAGGCGTGGGCGCTGAACCGCTACTATTACCAGTCCTCTATTCCGCTCAAGGACGCCGGCGTCATGTGCCAGCTGACTGATATCAACATGCGGCGGGAATGGCGTCATCGGATCGAAGACCACGACGGCACGACGGAATTGGAAGGCGGAATTATTCGCTGGTACAAGCTGACCGACGGCTTAGGACTTGACCGGGAATTGGTTACGTCCGCCAGGGGTATTCTCCCCGCAACGCGCTTTTCAGTGAATGCCTACGTGCATTTTGTCAGGGATCGCACGCCGTTAGAGGCAGTGGCGTCATCCTTGACCGAACTTTTCGCCCCAGGCATTCATCGGGAGCGTATCGCTGGAATGTTGGAAAGCTATTCCTTCGTTACAGACGATATAATGGCTTACTTCCGTAAGCGTATGTACCAGGCACCCCGCGACGCGGATTGGGTTCTTGAATTTGTTCGGCGCGAAGCCCGGACTCAAGAAGAACGGGAAGCGGTCTGCGACGCCCTGTTATTCAAATGTGAGGTTTTGTGGACCCAACTCGACGCCCTGCACCACGCCTATATCGACGGACACATTCCGCCGGGCGCCTTCACCCCGGAGGACTAGCGTGGCGGACGAGCGACTGGTTCTGGACGAAGCTTCGGTCCCCGACTTTCCTCGGGGCGTGAAGTTTCGTTTCAACAAAACCAAAGAACAGTGGGTAATTCTTGCCCCGGAGCGGCTTTTGGAGCCTGACGAAATCGCCATCGAGGTTTTGAAACTTTGCGATGGCAAGGCATCGATCAGCACGATTTCAGGCAGCCTCGCTGAAAAATTTCAGGCACCCGTGGAAACCATCCTCAGCGATGTCACAGAGATGTTGCAGGATTTAGCCGACAAAGGATTCTTGGTGGCATGACCCAATCTCCCGATGCACCGCTAGCGCTACTGGCTGAACTCACCCACCGTTGCCCGCTGCAATGCCCATATTGCTCCAACCCCTTGGAACTGGAGCGGGCGAGCCAGGAAATGGACACCGAGTCCTGGAAGCGGGTCATCACCGAAGCGGCCGAAATGGGGATGCACCAAGTGCACTTCTCCGGCGGCGAGCCCACCTCGCGCAAAGATTTGGAAGATCTGATTGAGCACGCCACCGACGTGGGCCTCTACACAAACCTGATCACCTCAGGCGTTCTGATCGACGAAGATCGTTTGCGTAAATTCGCTGAATTGGGCCTGGAGCATGTGCAAGTCAGCTTCCAGGATACCGAAGCTGAGAACGCTGATCGCATCGGCGGTTACCCAGGCGGCCATGATAAGAAAATCGCAATTGCGAAAAAGATCCGCGACGCCGGGTTGGCTTTGACAATCAATGCCGTTGTGCATCGCCAAAACATTGAACACGTCAAAGACTTCATTGAAATGGCATTAGAATTGGATGCTGAACGCTTGGAAGTGGCCCAGGTTCAATACTACGGATGGGCCCTGAAAAACCGCGCGGCGTTCATTCCCAC
>Ga0315336_1000344_pt1 | contig 145864 bp, 123 predicted proteins | sample ASW5metaG_FD_204512 | JGI IMG/M metagenome (GOLD analysis project Ga0315336, IMG submission 204512) | Ammonia-oxidizing marine archaeal communities from Monterey Bay, California, United States - ASW #5 | ecosystem: Environmental > Aquatic > Marine > Intertidal zone | place: USA: California... | reverse complement strand
GCGTCGTCATAGGCGGCCTGCTGGATGTTGCGGGAGATCTTGGCGGTCTCGCTGACGGAGCCGGCAAATGCGGTCTCGATCGCCGAGGTCACCTTCTCCGAACCGGTGTGGATTTCAGCAGCGCGGTCCTTGGCAGTGCCGGCAGCCTTCTTCACGAACTCACGAGCAGCTTCGGGAACTTCCATGTTCGGGAAGTTCTTGAGCGCATCGGTGACAGGCGCGAAAGCGGTCTTGACGGTGTTCATCACGGAATCGGCGTTGAAAGAATTCGTGGTCATTGTCTGTCTCCATCCTCAAGGTTGCGAGCTATGGGCTCATCCCCGTCCGGTTTGGCCCGGGGCAAGGGTGTTATGCCAAAGTCTTAGATGCACCGCAACAAGAATGTTGCGGCGCATCATCACGAACCCGTGATATAGATAAAACATATGTATTTTAATGGCTTACCCGACCGCTTCGGTTATGCCGTAAGCCTCAAGTTGGGCACGAACCTTCGAAACATTGTGGCCGAGGACCACGATATCGTGGGTTTTTCCGGCCAGGTCCCTCACCTGATCGTGCAGCAGGGCCTCCGCCTTGAAGCCGAGGCTCTCGAACAGCGCGATGGCCCCGGTCTGATCGACCGTCATCTGGGCCACGATCTTCTCCAGCCCTGACCCCAACGCCAGCGCAAACGTTTCCTGCGACAATGCACGGCCCACGCCAAGGCCGCGGACATCCTTGGACACCACCATCCGGATTTCACCAACATGCGGCGACCACGACAGCAGGTCCCGCACGATGGTGCCGCATCCGACGACCGCACTGCCCTTCACGGCCAGCAGACTGACGAGGCCGCCACGCTCAATCTCCTTGATCCAGGCGGAAAGCACCTTCGGCTCGCTGATGTTGCGCGGAATGAACAGCAGGTCGTGGACCGGCAGCTTCTGCGCGAACGCAAGGACCGCGGCCTCGTCAGCCGCGGTCATATGGCGAAATTCGATTTCACCGCCTTCGGTCATGACGCGGCGCGGATAGGAACGGACTTCAGTGCTGTTCATGTTGATCGCTCACTTAACCAGGAATCGAGTTTGGGCCAGAGCCGCTTGATGGCGTTCGCGCCGGCGACGAGGCTGACGTGACCGCCCTTGAGGATGACCTCGGTCTTGTCGGCCGATCCGATCTTCGCGATCAGATGCTTCGCAGCATCATAGGGCACAATGTGGTCGTGTTCGGCAACCGCATGCAGCACAGGCACCGTGATCCTGGAAATATCCGCGGCGCGTCCGCCAACGGTCATCGTGCCGTTGAACAGCTTGTTGTCCCACATCAGGTCTTTTGTCGTGGTCCGGAAATATTCGCCGGCCAGCGGCAGCGTGTCCTGCGCCCAGCGGTCGAACATTCGGTACGACTTCACGAACTCGTCGTTCCAGATGTTTTCCCAGAGCTGAATCTGTCCCACGGCGCGCGACGCAGGCCGCAGCATTTCAAACGACGACAAGATCATTTCAGGTGGCACATTGCCGACGCTGTCGACCAATTGATCCACGTCGAAATAACGCCGGTCGGAGAAGTTCTGAAATAGCTTCATCTGCCGGAAATCGATCGGCGTGGTGAAACAGACCAGATTTTTCATCGGGCCGTCAGGAAAGATCGAGCCGTACAGCAGCGACAGCACGCCGCCGAAACAGTAGCCGATCACGTTGACGTCAGTTTCGCCGGAATCTTCCTGAACGCGCTGGATGCAATCCGGAATGAAGCCGAGCACGTAATCTTCCATTCGCAGAGATTTTTCTTCAGGCCGCGGCGCGCTCCAGTCCAGCATGTAGACATCGAATCCTTTCTTGAGCAGGAATTCGATGAAACTCTGGCCCGGCACCATGTCGAGGATGTAACCGCGATTGGTCGTCGCCATCACGATCAGGATCGGGATGCGATAGATCTCATCCGCCATCGGCCGATAGTGATAGAGATTCATCGTGCCTTTCGAATGGATGATATCTTTCGGCGTCGAACCGAGCGCGGGGCCCGACGATGCGAAATACTCAACGCCCTTGATGCTGCGTTGAATCGCGCGCTGGACTTCGCTCTGGATACGTTCACCGACCTGCCCGACATCCGGCAGTACGCTCGCGTTTGTTTGTACGTTCATGGCGTACTCCCTCCGGCTGCGGACGGCGGCTGCTTGGTGCGAGGCGGCCGTGGCGGAGCGATGCCGTTCCCTTGCGACGCGGCGTCGGCGTGAACACGGTTCAGCAGCGCCCTGATCTCGTTCAACTGACTTTCGATCGACTGCAGCCGCTCACCCATGCTGACCATTTGCGCGCGACTGGGCAGATTCATACTGACCAGATAGCGCTCCATCAGATCGCCGACGGTTTTTTGTGCGCCGACCGAAGCGCCGGTGAGCTGGTGCGTAACCTTGCTGAACTGCTCCGACCCCATGACCTGATTGGCCATGGCGTTGAAACCCTTCTCCATCTCGGCAAGCATGGTGTGCCACACCTGCACCGGGTCGGTCGGTTTGTCGGACATATCTGGCGCCCCTCCGGAAGCGTTAACGAGTGGCCGTTGAACCAGCCTTTTTCACCATTCCATACCGTTGCGGGACTGGGGTCAACATAAACGGGCAAGACGTCGCGCCCGCCTTCTGCAAGGCCCAAAAGCGTGCCATAGGGTATTAACTTTATTCATTTCGAGGGATGCCGCCGTGAACGCACATCAGCCGCCGCAAATGGCGAAGGCCAACGGAATTGAGCTTTGCTACGAAATCTTCGGCGCACCTGACGCGGAACCGCTGGTTCTCATCATGGGCCTCGGCGCGCAGATGATTCATTGGGACGACGAATTCTGCCGAGACCTGGCAGGCCGTGGCTTCCGTGTCATCCGTTTCGACAACCGCGACATCGGCCAGTCGACCAAGATGTCCGGCGGCAAGCCGCTGCGTCCGCTCGAACTGCTGAAACTCCGGATCTTCAAGATCGCGCCTGAAGCGCCCTACAAGCTGTGGGACATGGCCAATGACGTCGTGGGCCTGCTCGACGCACTCGGCATCAGGAAAGCGCATATCGTCGGCGCGTCGATGGGCGGTATGATTGCGCAGGAAATCGCGATGCAGCATCCGGAGAGGGTCCTGTCGCTGACCTCGATCATGTCAACAACCGGCAATCCGAAATTGCCGCAACCAACCCGCGAAGCATCCGCCATTCTGCTCGCGCCGCCGCCGACCACCAAGGAGGAATATCTCACGCGCTTCGGCCAGACTTGGAAAGTCCTGCGCGGCGCGAGCTTTCCGCTCGACGAAGCGAAGGATCTTGAGCGCGCCGAGCGAACCTACGCACGTGGCCTCAATCCCGCAGGCGTCGGTCGGCAGTTGCGCGCCATCCTTGCATCAGGCAGCCGCAACGAGCGCCTGAAATCAGTTAAAGCGCCGACGCTTGTCATTCACGGCACGATCGATCCGCTGGTGCGGATGGAAGCCGGCAAGGACACCGCAGCATCTATCCCCGGCGCCAAACTGCTGCTGATTGAGGGCATGGGACACGCGCTGCCGATCCCGATGTGGCCGGCTCTCATCGGCGCCATCGCCGAGCATGCGCATGGAGCGACGAAGCGCGGATAGCGCACGTTGCATGGACTGTCATACGCGGGCCTGACCCGCGAGGATGGATTGCCGGGTCAAGCCCGGCAATGACGTGCACCAACGCACAACCAACGCGTTTAGCTTCCCGCCCACACGTCAAGAACGTAACGGTTCTGCGTTCCCATGCTGTCGATCCAGCGCAGTGCCGCCGCCTCATCGGCCCCGGATCGCTCGCGATAGATCGTGGTCAGAACACGCTTGACGTCCGGCTCCATCTTGCCGCCGTCACCGCATACATAAATGATCGCGCCGGATTCGATCAGCTTCCAGACCTTGTCCTTCTGGGCTGCGATCAAATCCTGCACGTAGCTCTTCGGCGTCTCAGCGCGCGAGAAAGCGACGTGCAAATCGGTAATGCCCTGATCCGCAAATCCCTTGAGTTCGTCGGCGTACAGAAAATCCTGCTCGGGGTGACGGCAGCCAAAAAACAGCATCGACGCGCCGAGCGACTTGCCCTTGGCTTTCATGGCCGCCCGCTCTTGCAGGAATCCTCGGAACGGAGCGAGTCCCGTGCCGGGACCGACCATGATGATGGGCGTCGCAGAGTTTTCAGGCAGGCGGAAACCAGCCTTGGTTTCGCGAACGATGGCATGGACCACATCGCCCGGGCGGCGGCTGGAGAGATAGTTCGAGCAAACGCCCTTGTAGACGCCGCGTCCCGAACTCGCCGGTGCATCAACCACGCCGACAGTGACGCTGCATTTCGAAACCCCTGCCACCGCAGGCGATGAAGAAATCGAGTAATAGCGCGGCGCCAGCAGCGAAAGCATTTCCAGGTAAGTGTGAAAAGGCAATTCGCACGCCGGATACTCCTCAAGCAAACTGTAGACCGACCTGCGCTTGGCCAGGATTTCCGAACGGTAGAGTTCGGTCGACGCGGAATCGTCCCCAATCAGCGCTTCCAGCTTTGGCTTGGTCATCGGGCAGCGGGTATGCTCCGACATGATCTGGATCTGCTTGCGGGTCGCGACCTGCTGCAATTCCACGAACTCGGTCAGCAACCGACCGACCGACACGGCGTTATCGACCGGCAGCTGCGCCCGGCGGCCGGTGGCGACATGCAGTCGCACCTGATCGGCGGGAAGGAAACCAAACCGCCGGGCCACAGCGTCCACCAGAACCGGATCGTTGCGCGGAATAACGCTGAGATGATCGCCGACGCGATAGGTGACGTTCTCCGGCAACTCGACCTCGATATGCCGTGTCGATCGCGCCGATGGATTAGAGCCGGATTTGTTCTGCAACTCGTCGTTGATCAGCAACTTTACCGGGACCGCGCCGCCGGACACCGCAACCGTATTGACGGCACTGTGCGCCACCGGCTCGATCTTGTAGAGCGGCTCGTCATTGGCTTCGCGCGTGAAGCCGGTGTCGATACTGAACTCCTTCACAGCGATTTCGCGCACCGACTTGAACCATTTCTCGAACTGTCCATCGAGATCGTCGCGGGCATCGCCCTCGCCGCGCGCCACGGCTGGGGTTGCGCCATGCGCCGCAAGCTGCTCGTCGATCATGCGCGGGATCGACTGATAGGTCGCAAGCCAGTCGCTGTTGCCGCAACCGAACACGGCGTACCGAACGCCTTTGAAGGCATCCTTGGGCAGATCGCTGCTCAGCCATTTGACAAACTGAGTGGCGTTGTCCGGCGGCGCACCGTTGTAGGACGCACAGAAGATAATGACGCCGCCCTGATCGCTCAGGTTGCCGACATAGTCGTCGAGCGGCGCAAGTTTCGTTGCGAAGCCGTTGACCTCCGCCAAATCCGCGACGCGATGCGCGAGGTCCTCTGCCGTGCCGAGATTCGAGCCGTACAGAATGAGCAGCGGCGTATTGTGGCCGGGACGCACCCGCGCCGGCACAGTCGCGCCCGCACTGCTGGCAACGGCGGCGGCGCCCGGACGATTGGCGACGATGGTGCGATCCTTATCCGAGCGCGCGCGCACCTTGATCTTGAACCCGTCGGGTTTGATCGTCAGCGTTTCCTTCAGGTGCATCTGATAGCGTGTATGGTCGAGCAGCTTGAATCGCTGCAGGATCATGCCCAGCGCCAACGCCGCCTCATGCATCGCAAAACCGCGACCGATACACGCACGCTGGCCGTTGCCGAACGGCTTCCACGCATTGGCGGGCCGCTTGGTTTCCGCCTCGCGGCTGAAGTTTTCCGGATCGAACACATCCGGATGTGGCCCCCACACGGCTGGGTCGCGGTGCAACGCCATGACGAGCACCGTGACGAACGTCCCTTTTCGCAGGTTGTACTTGCCGCCGATGGTTTCATCCTTGAGCGGAGACACGCCGTAAGCGGGCGCAGGCGGCCACATCCGCAGGGATTCTTTCAATATCTGTGAAATGTAATGAAGCTGCGTCACCTGCTGGAAGGTTGGCTTGGCATCGATATCGGGGCCGAGAACACGATCCACTTCCTCATACGCTTTCTTGAGCACCTCCGGGTGCTTGAGCATTGCGTAGATCGCGCAGGACAACAGGCCACTCGTGGTCTCGTGGCCCGCGATCAGGAACGTGTTGATCTGGTAGCGGATGTTGACGTCGTCGAGCTGCTCGCCGGTCACCTTGTCAACGCCGGTCATCATGGCATTGAGCATGTCCTTCGTTCCGGCCGCGGCTTCTGCATTCTTGCGGCGCTCGGCGACGATCTCATCCACCATCTTGTTCATGAACGCAACGTCCGCCGCCATGTCGGTCCGGCGCGCGCGCATGAACAATCCTTCGAGTGGAATGCCACGCGTCATCATGATCGTTTCGAGCGAGCGAACCAGCGCGCCGACGAATGGATGATAGTCCTCGCGGTAAAAGGAGTTGAAGCGATAATCGAAGCCGCACAGCCCGATGGTATCAAGCGTTAATGCTGTCATGTCGTGAACGACGTCGATCTCGTCGTCCGCGTTGAGCCGCTCCCATTTTTTGACGAGTTGTTCGGCGATATCGACCATCATCGGATGATAGGACTGCATCGCCCGGCCGCCGAACGGCGACAGCAGAATGTTATGCGCCTTGGCCCAGTTCGGCTCGGTGGTGTCGGCGGTGAACAGCCCGTCGCCGCCGATTGATCGAACCCGACGCAGCGCCCCGCGCACCGCCTTGTCGAAGCGCTTTTCGTCGCTCAATTCGTTGACGAGGTCGAACCCGGAGACGATCACAAGCGGCTGGCCCATCATGTCGAGCCAGAAGATCGGCCCAAGCTCTTTGGTCTTGCGCACCAGATCCTGCACCGGCGCAGTTGAATCCAGCGACAGCATGTTGCCGACGACCGGCTTCTTCGGCGGATGCGGAATCGGATTCAACTTGTTCTGGGACGACATCGCTCGGGTATCTCCTGCCCACGTGACTTTGATGCCCGGTTGGCCCGGAGCTTTTCCCCCAAGCTACTGTTCCGGCGCTTCTTTTGCAAAGAACTTATAGTTCAAGGGCTTTTGGCCGCGGTCTTCCGGCGGCGTTACCCGAAACGCCGCCTGCGCCAGTCGAGGATCTTGGCGCTGACCTCGCCGGGCTGCTCCTGCTGGGTCCAGTGGCCGCTGTCCCGGACCAGATACTTTTCGAGATCAGGGACGATATTCTCCATCCCGTCGCACGACGACGGCGGAAGCACCGCATCGTTCTCCGCCATGATCATCAGCGATGGCACGCGCACCGTGTAGTCCATATGCGCCGAACGTTCCCAGTTGCGGGTCATGTTGCGGTACCAGTTGATCCCGCCGGTGAATCCCGAGACCTTGAACGCATCCACGAACACCTGCATTTCTTCGGACGACAGGATTTTCTCGCGCGGATCGAGCTTGCCATCGTAGCCCGCGACCATTTGCGGGAAGGCCATGTTGAGTTTCGGGGATGCCCCCAAACCGGCCGCTGGCGGCCCCTCGCCTGCTTCCAGCGGCTTCTTTTGGGGCATCGGCTTGCGCATGAAGAAATCGAAAGTTTGCTCAACGCGACTTTCGAATATCTTGTCCGCGCCGCGTTCAGGGTCCTGAAACTGCGCGATGTAGAGATGGTCGCCGTAACGCTTGCGCAGCAACGCAATCGGATCGCTCGCCGTGCGTGGCGTATGCGGCGTATTGACGCCGATAACGCCTGCCACACGCGACGGATGCCGCAGCGGCATCTGCCAGACAATAAACCCGCCCCAGTCGTGGCCGACGAAGATCGCCTTGTCGATTTTCAAGTGATCGAGCAAGCCGACCAGGTCGCCGGTCAGATTTTCGATATCGTAGGCCTCGACAGCGTCGGGACGGTCCGTCGCGCCATAGCCGCGCTGATCCGGCGCGATAACCCGAACGCCGGCTTCGCTCAGCGCCTTGATCTGATGCCGCCACGAAAACGCGATCTCCGGCCATCCGTGACACAGCACCACCGGGGGTTTGTCTGTTTTCGGACCGGCGTCGTAGAAGCCCATGCGTATGCCATTGACCTCGGCATACTGAAGCGGCGGCATTTCCATCATTGCAGTTGCCACGTTCAGCTTGCAACACTTGCGCGGTTACCGGGCGCTGCAAAGGCCGCAGCAAGAAGCTCAAACTCCTTAGGCAGCATATCCGCCAGCACTTCCACATGCGGAATGATGTTCGCGCCCGCTATAAAACCGAAATCGAGCTGATCGCGATAACTCTGTACCGTGATGTTCAGGGCAAGGCCGTGCGTCGAGATCGACACCGGGAAGATATGCAACAGCTCCGCGCCAACGGCATAAAGTGTCTGCCGCGGACCGGGCACATTGGAGATCGTTACATTCGCCGTTGGCGGAAGTACATCGGACAGGTTGGAACGGCTATAGAGCAGTGCCAGCACCTGAATCAGCATCGGCGCGCCGAGCATCGCAACGTTGGAAACCGACGGCATCAGCGCCCGCAACGGATGCGACATTTCCTTTGATTTGGCCGACTGCGCGATGATGGCTTCCAGCCTTTCCTTTGGATCTTCGATATTGGTCGCCAGCGAGCAGATCATCCCGAATACCTGGTTATTGGCGTCGGTGTTGCCTTCCTCGCGCAGCGAGATCGGCACCGCCGCGGTCAGCGAGCGGCTCGGCAACCCGCCGTGCTCAAGCAGATACCGGCGCAACACGCCGCTCGACAGCGCCATCACGACGTCATTGAGCTTTCCACCAGCCTGTTTTCCGATCGCCTTGGCTTCCGGCAGCGACACCGAGACGCCTGCGAAACTCCGCTCCGACGAGATCGACTTGTTCAGCATCGTCGAGGGCGAGACCATGCTCGCAAGGCTGTCCCGAGACTTCGGGTCTGACACCTTCGCGACCATGTCGCGGATGCTTTTGACGGCTTCGGGAACACCGCCGATCATCCTGATCCCGCTCTCGATCTGGAACATCGCGTTGTCAAACAAAACAGAGCCGAGATCGCTCTTGCCGGTACGCGGCAGATCGAAGCTTTTGGCCTTGGTCGCATCCAGCGGCTGGCGCCAGAGTTGCGTGTAGGAATCGAGCATATTGGCCGCGATGTCGCGCGGTTCGTTCGCGGGCTTGCTCGGAACGACTTTTGGAAATTCGCGCGGCACCGGCGTGATGTCGTAAATCATGTTGGTCAACGCGGCTCCCGCGCCGCCGTCAATGCAGGCATGGTGCATCTTGGAATAAAGCCCGACCTCGTTGTTATCCATGCCCTCGAAAACGTAAAACTCCCACAGGGGGCGCGCCCTGTTGAGAAGCTTCGCGTGAATCCAGCCCACCGTGCGCTCCAGCATCGCGCGGTTGTGCGGCGCCGGAAGGCTGCCGCGAAAGATATGGCGGTTGATGTCGAACTGATCGTCCTCGACCCAGCTTGGATTGTCGATATCCAGCGGAGCCTTTTCAAGCCGCGCCTTGAGGATCGGAGCGACATGAATCCGCCCCTCGATCATCTTTTTGAAGTCTTCGTAGAAGTCGCCTTGATAGCCGTCCTTCAGCTTGAAGATCGCCATGCTTCCGACGTGCATCGGCATCTCGGGGGTTTCGAGATACAGAAACGACGCGTCCATCGATGACAGCTTCTTGGCGTGACTCATGTTACCCTCCCCGTTTCAACGAGACCATGACGCTTGCAGACAGTTGCCTGCCCGCGATTGGCTTCATGATCCGATTGCCGCTGTCGCCTTTTCAGCGATTCTCGTTTGGCAGTATCCTTTTAGGCGCCGGCCTTCTCGGGACGCGCATAGGCCAGCGCAAACGGTCCCGAGCGATCAAACGGATGAAACTCACCTTCCGGCTGCGCAAGGCGATCGGCGACAGCCCACAGCGCGGCGGCATTGACGCCAATGCCGATATGGCTCGCCAGCGAGATTTCGATGTTTTCCGCCGTATCCTTTTCGCGGACGAGGCAGGTTCGCCAGTTCACGATCCCGTCACTACGTGTATAGAGCGACGACGTCGGCACCGGCAGATCGCCGGACAGCGCCTTAATGTCTTTCAAGTCGGCATCTTCGATGGTTTCGCCTGACACCATTTCGTAGACGCGCTTGGCGTTGGTTGCCGTGATGTCGCCGGCAAACGGACTGCCCAGCGTCACGACATAACGAACCATGTCCGGCATTCGCAGGGCAAGGTCGCGCGCATAGACGCCGCCGAGACTCCAGCCGACGAGACTGACCTTGCGACCGGTCGCAGCATGAACGCTGGCCAGCAATTTACCGAGCTTGTCCCGCATGCTGTAGACGCCACCGGTGTTCCGTCCAAAGCCCCACGGATGGGTGGAAAATCCCAGCAGATCGAGGTAGCGCCGCAGGATAAGGGTGGAGACGTCGCTCGCCAGCAGACCCGGCAACACCAGCACAGGATGGCCGTCACCACGCGGAGCCGTCAAAAGCGCAGGCGCCATCAGCAATGTCGCGTTCAGTTCGAAAACACCGCGTCCCTCGGCGAGAAAAAGACCGAGATTTGGCGGGCGCAGCCGGCCCTTTTCGGCAAGGTGACTCTCGTTAGCTGTCATCGCGACCTGCCCGGGCAAGCAACTTCACTGAACACGCCTTTGCTGCTCCGCATTGAGGCAGCCCGCTTAGTCTAGAAGCATGTCGGGCCTCATGCCAATCGGCATTCTTTGAAAACAGCGGCGTGGTGAATTTTATTGCTCTGCACCATGTTCCAGAACATGTTGAACAATCGGGGCAGCCGGGGAATCGCATGCGACCCCATGTCCTTGGATCACCTCCGACGCATTTCTCGCACAATTGCGATAGCCTGTGACGACGATGGCCCGAGACCTTTCATGAGCACGTACCGCCTCGACCACCTGTTCGCGCCGCGCTCGATCGCGCTTATTGGCGGAAGTCCGAAACACGCCTCCGTCGGCGGCGCAACGCTACGCAATCTGCTCGCTGGCGGCTTCAGCGGACCGATCCATGTCGTCAATCGTAAGTACTCCGAAATCGAAGGCATCAAAACGCTCCGCGACATCAAGGATATTCCAGGGACGCCCGATCTCACGATCATCTCCACACCCCCCTCCGCCATTCAAGGGGTTGTGAAGAGAGCCGGTGCGCGCGGATTTCCGGCTGCGATGGTGCTCTCCGCCGGTCTCGGCCTCGGCACCGGCTCCTATACGGAAGCGATCGCGCAGACGGCACGTGCGACCGGCTTGCGCCTGATCGGCCCATCGCTCGGCGTTCTGGTGCCGCGCGTCAAACTGAACGCGAGCTTTGCGTCGCGTCTGCCGCAAGATGGCGACCTCGCGCTGATTTCACAATCCGGAGCGATCTCGACCGCACTTGTGGAATGGGCTGCGAACCGCAACGTCGGATTTTCGGCCATCGTTTCGATGGGCGAAAATCTCGACGTCGATTTCGCCGACCTGCTGGATTATTTCGCGCTCGATTCCGACACGCGCGCGATCCTGCTTTACATCGAATCAATCAGCGACGTGCGAAAGTTCATGTCGGCGGCGCGGGCCGCAGCGCGCGTCAAGCCCGTAGTGGTCATCAAGTCCGGCCGCCACAAGCAGGGCGCGCGGGCGGCAGCAACCCATACTGGCGCATTGGCAGGATCGGACGCCGTCTACGACGCAGCGTTCCGGCGGGCCGGCCTGCTGCGCGTGCTCGACCTCGAGGAGTTGTTCTCCGCCGCGGAAACGCTGGGCCACCTGCAGTCCTCACACGGTCACCGGTTGGCAATCATCACCAACGGCGGAGGCCTTGGTGTCCTCGCGGTCGATCGGCTGATCGATCTCGGCGGAGAACTTGCGGGGCTTTCCGAAGACGTCAGGAAAAGCCTCGACAAGGTGCTGCCAGAGCGATGGTCGGGCGCCAATCCTGTCGATATTCTCGGCGATGCCGACGGTGAGCGTTACGCAAAAGCCTGCGAACTTGTATTGGGCGACACCGCCAACAACGCGGTTCTGATCATGAACGCACCGAACACGCTGGCTCCTCCTGTTGAGTCCGCGCAGGCAGTCGTCGCTACTGTCAAAAAGTATCGTGCGGAAAACTACTCCCGCAAGCCGGTGTTCACAGCCTGGGTTGGCGACAACGGAGCCGCCAGCACCGTCTTCGGCGAAGCCGGTATCCCTCACTTTTCCAGCGAAGCGGATGCGGTACGCGGCTTCATGCATATCGTCAGATATCGCGAAGGTCTGGACGTTGCGATGCAGACGCCGCCCAGCTTGCCGGAAGATTTCGCCCCGGATGTGGCTACGGCACGCGCCATTGTTCAGAACGCCCTGCACGACAAACGCGGCTGGCTCAATCCGATCGAGATCACCGAGTTGTTCGCCGCCTATGCGATCCCGATTGCCTCGGCGACGCTGGCGCGCGACCCCGATCAGGCCGCACGCGCGGCCACCGCGATCCTGGCCGCAGGCAACACCGTCGTCGTCAAGATCAGTTCACCCGACATCCTGAACAAGTCCGATGTCGGCGGCGTGCAATTGAACCTGACGAGCGAGCGCGCGGTACATGCCGCGACCGAAGAAATCCTGCAACGCGCTGCCAAGATGCGGCCTAAAGCCCGCATCGATGGCGTGACCATCCACCCGATGATCCTGCGTCCCCGCGCACGCGAACTGATCGCCGGCCTCGCCGACGATCCAAGTTTCGGTCCCGTCGTCGTGTTCGGGCGCGGCGGCACCGCCGTGGAAGTCATCAACGACAAGGCGCTAGCGCTTCCGCCCCTCGATCTTAATCTGGCAAGGGATCTGATCGCACGTACACGCGTCTCGCGCATTCTCAAGAGTTACCGCGACGTCCCGGCGGCTGACGAAGGCGCCGTCGCGCTGCTGCTGGTGAAGATCGCGCAAATGGCTGCGGATTTACCGGAGATCCGGGAACTCGACATCAACCCCCTGCTCGCGGACAAGGATGGCGTGATCGCTGCGGATGCCCAGGTGTCAATCGCGCCGCTGAGCGACGCGATCCGGGGCTCCGGTCACTACCGCTTCGCGATCCGGCCGTATCCGAAGGAATGGGAGCGGCACACCAAGCTCAAGGACGGCAAGCACATCTTCGTGCGCCCGGTCAGGCCCGAAGATGAGCACCTTTATCCGGAATTCTTTTCACACGTCAGCCAGGAGGATATACGGCTCCGGTTCTTCTCCGCGATGAAAGAACTGAGCCACCCGTTCATCGCGCGCCTGACGCAACTCGACTACGCGCGCGCCATGGCCTTCGTCGCCATCGAGGAAACCACCGGCAAGATGCTTGGTGTGGTGCGTCTTCATACCGACGCTGATTTCGCCAGTTCTGAATTCGCCGTGCTCGTACGGTCCGACCTCAAGGGCGTCGGCCTCGGCCTGCTGTTCATGAAAATGATTATCGAGTACGGCCAGGCGGAAGGCGTCCGCGCCATTCGCGGACAGGTGCTGAGCCGAAACAACCGTATGCTCGACATGTGCCGGCGGCTCGGATTCGAAATCCGCCCCGATCCGCAGAATTCAGATCTCTCGCTTGTCGTTCTACAACTCGCTGCACAGGCGAAATAGACAGAGCCTCAGGCGCGAGCGGCGCCGTAGCGCCGCTCTGAACGTGCATCGTCAGGGCACCAGTACTGCACGCCCGACCAGCTTGCCCTGCTGAAGATCTTTCAGCGAGGAATCGGCCTGAGAGAGCGGCCGGGTGGTGACCGGGATCGGCGCGATCCCCTTGGCGTGCACCAGATCAATCAACTCCTGCGTCTCGCGCAGGTTACCAACATAGCTTCCCTGAATCGTGATCGCCTTGATTGGAATGAGCGGCAAAGCCCACGGCGCGCCGCCGCCGAACAGACCGACAACGACAAGCTTTCCGCCCTTGCTCAGGCAGTCGAAGCCCAGCGCCGCCGTCGCCGCATTGCCGACCAGATCGATCACACCCAGAATCGGCCCGCCCGCTTTCGATGTGATCTGCTGCAGGGCATCCGGGGCGGCGCCGTCAACCGACGCCAGCGCGCCCGCCTCTTCGGCGGCCTTGCGCTTGCTGGCATCGATATCGACCACGATGGCGCCCTTGCCGCCCATCGCCTTGAGAAGCGACAACGCCATCAAGCCGAGTCCGCCCGCGCCGAAGATCACGATGGGCCGGTCCAGAACTGTTTCGAGTTTCTTGATCGCACTATATGTCGTGACACCGGAGCAGGCATACGGCGCAGCCGTCACCGGATCGAGACCCTTGAGGTCGAGCAGATAGCGCGGATGGCGAACCGTGATGTGATCGGCATAACCGCCGTCGCAATAGACACCAATCGAGCTCGGTTTGACGATACACATGTTCTCGTCGCCGGCGAGACAGGTGTCGCACTTGCCGCAGCCGAGCCACGGATACACCAGCCGCACATCGCCGACCGCAACGCCCTTGGCCTCCGGCCCGAACGCCACGACCTCGCCGACCGTCTCGTGTCCCATGGTCAACGGCAGCGAGACACCGCGGTCCTTCAGGGACAGCTTGCGACCGTGGCCGAGATCATAACCGCCCTCCCATATGTGCAAGTCGCTATGGCAGACACCGGCAGCCTTGACCTTCAGCAAGACCTGCGTGCCCTCCGGCTGTGGGGTCGCGATGTCCACTTCCGTCAACGGAGCGTTGAATTCGGTGACCTTGAAGCTCTTCATCGCGTCTCTCCATTTTTTTATCCAGCCGCCTTGCGCGGATGTGTTCGGGCGGGAGTAGAGGCGAGCGAAGGCAGGCCTGTCAATATGGAGGGCGCCATGCCCGCCGCCAGATGAAACTTGGCCGCAGGCACCGGATGGACTACGCAAGGCGGAGCGGCAGAGGCTTCGCCGGCGGATATCGAGAGCAACTACGATGACCGACCAGTTTGACTGGAATCTTGTCCGATCGTTTCTGGCCATTACGCGCTCCGGCAGCATGACGGCGGCTGCCAAGCGTTTGAAGATCGACTATTCGACACTCAGCCGCCGGATTGCCGCCCTTGAAGCGTCGCTCGGGTCTCAGCTGTTCGACCGCCGCACCAGCGGGTCGTCTCTCACCGAGGCTGGCGAGCGGCTGCTCGAAATGGCCGAGCAGATGGATCAACTTGCGACGTCGGCGGCGCAATCGATCGGCGACTCAAAACTGCAGGCTAACGGCGCGGTTCGCATCGGCACGCCAGACGGCTTCGGCACTAAATTCCTGGCGCAGCGTCTTGGCGATCTCAGCGATCGCCACCCCGATCTCACCGTCGAACTCGTCGCGATGCCGCGCGAATTCAGTCTTTCGCGGCGTGAAGCCGATATCGCAGTGAGCCTGACGCAACCGAGCGAAGGGCGGCTGCACTCGCGAAAATTGACCGATTACGAACTCGGACTTTACGCATCGCGAGAGTATCTCGCCAGGACCGCTGCCATCGAGACAGCTGCGGACGTGCCATCCCATCGGTTCATTTCATACATCGATGATCTGATCGTTTCGCCGGAACTGGAGTACGCGCATTTCGTGTCGCCAGATCTGCGGCCAGCGATCAAAAGTTCGAACCTGATTGCGCAACTGAACTCCACCATCGCCGGCGCAGGCCTTTGCGTGCTGCCGTGCTTCATCGCTCAAACAGAGCCTGACCTCGTGCGGGTGCTTCCGAGCTTTCGCCTGATCAGGACGTTCTGGCTGTTGCTGCACAGCGACCTGCGCAATATCGCGCGCGTCAGAGTCACGGCGGACTTCATTGCCGAACAGGCGGCCCAGGCTCAGGCGCTTTTCCTGCCAAAAAGCCCGAAGTGAAATCGGCGCTGCGGCCTGCAGATCAATAGCAGTATCCGTAACAACCGCCCGGATTTGTACTCGGCGGCGGTTGATTGACCTGATTGGTCTGGTTCGACTGAGATTTGTTCTTCACGGCGGCATTGCCGCCATCGAAGATCGAGAAATATCCGAGGGGGTCCGTCCCCGGCGGCTTCGCCGGATCGGTCACGATGGTCTTGCCGAAGCCGAGCCGCGCAGCCATCTGGTCGGTCGGAAGATCGCTGATACCGCCCGTCTGCCCCGGCCCACTGGTCAGCGCAGCTATGATCTTCTGCAACAGGAAATCCGGAATCGGGAACGGCTCCGGAATGGGATCGTTCGGACCGGACACCCAGGTCATATAGCCCGGCCGGACAATCACCGAGCCGACATTATTCTTGATGACGACTGATCCGACGTGGCCGATAACGATCTCGCCCTTCGCCTGCGACAGTTTGGGGTCGGAGCCAGTGAAGCCCGGTGGAATCGGATAAACCACCGTGGCAACGCCGCCACGGATGCCGAGCGTCGCAACCGGGGTTTTCACCGTCACGCCCGCAGTGTGGCTGATCTGTCCGCCAACGAAGCGCATCACGCCCTTGGAAACAGTCGCCACCATCTTGCCGGTCCCGGCGGCCGGATCATAGACATACTCGTCGATGACGATGTTGCTGTTGCGGCCAACATTCAGCGTCGAAGTGTCGGGGAACATGATCTGCGTCGATCCTTGCGCCGACGTCTGCACCCGCTCTTTGTAAATCACGTTGGTGCCGATGGTCAGCGTGCGCGTACCCGCGCCGGGCGGCGTACCGCGTGCGTCGAGATTGACGGCGCCCACCCGTCCGGAGTTCTGAGCTTCTGCAGCAGGAATAAGCGCAGTCGTGGACAACAGCACCGTCAGAAACGACGTGAAGTATGTCTCTCTGGAAAATAACATGTGCTGCTCCTCAGAAGCGAGCGGTCGGGCCGAACATCACGGAGAAATTCTCCAGGCGATAGTTCGGCAGCGATGAATTGGTTTTGTCGTACTGGATTGCAGCCGAGATGCCGAAATTCCTCGTCACGGGCGCGTTAAACAGCGCACCGACCGACCACTGGTTATCGCTGCGTGCGACCAGCGGATCGATAAACGGGTTTGGCGCATCGAAGCGAGTGTCGATCCATCGAACGAACGGCGCGACGCTCCAGTTTCGTGACATCCAGACGAACGGCGGCCCAAATTCGAGGGTCAAAGCGGCTTCCAGCGCCCACTGGTCGAATGACTGGAACACGAATGCCGAACTGCCTCGCCGGTAGAGCCCGCGCGCATCAAGTTTAATCTGTTGCGCGATATTCCAGCTTGCCGAAAGGCTGGTCGTGTACCAGTCGCCGGAGTTGAAGCCGGCGACAGGATCGATGGTCCTGAAATCAGCGCGACGCCATTCGAAATCGGGACCGAAGGTAAATCTGTCGTTCACCGGAACCTTCATGCCGACACCGACGCCGGCAGTCGAGAAGTACGACGAACCGCCGACCCAGGTGTTTCCGCCGACCACATAGGGCTTGATGGTGACGCCTGGAAGCAGTTCCGGTGCAAGCGCAAGCCGGGGACCGAAGCTGACATCGACAAAGCCAACGTTCAAATCCTTGAGGCGCGACTGCTCGGTGAGATATCCGATCGCGCGTGTTTCGATGATGTCACCGCGCTGGTTCTGCAAATCGTAATCATGGCTCAGGCCGACCAGCCCGAACCAGTTGATGTCGCTCTTGCGTTGCGCGGTCGGGAGCAAAGCGAGATCCTGACCACCGAGACGCAGAACGCCGCCGCCGGGCGCGAAGCTCGCATTGCTCTGCGAGCGGATGCCGGTCTGTGCGAAACCGGAGAACCGGCTTGGCTGAAGCTGCTTCTCGGTATCCGGCAAATAGGTTTCGACGCGCTCCTTGGTGATGGCGTCGATATCCGGGCTCGCGAGAGCTTCCTTGAAATAACGCTTTGCCATCTCGTAGGAGCCGAGACGGAAATACAGCGCACCGAGTTCGTATTTCACGCGTGTCAGCTTGGGATTGTAGAACAGCAGCCGCTCGAGCGCGCCGATTGCAGCTTCGTAATCGCCTCGCGCTGTCGCAACCTTGACGAACGCGAACGTCACTTCGTGGTTCGCGGGACTTCGCACCATCTGCTGAAACAGTTGCTGCTGCTCCGCGGCATCTTGCGCGCGCGCAACTCCTGCATGGGCGAAAAAGACAAGCGCGCAAAAAAGCCAAACGCTACGGGCTGGAGCAGCCTGCGTCCGCGACGCCGCCAAGGGGAGCAATACTCGAAACCACATTTCAAAAATTCCCGTCGTCAATGACTACGGTAGAACCATAAAAGCGGCCTCTAATCAACGCTGTACCGCCCGTACTGCGTGGCCGAATTGATACAGGTAGAAGAAAACACAACACGGTCGGCACTCGATTATGCCTGCCTCTGGCGTACACATTGGTACATGTGCGCGACCCATCGGTTCAATTCGCGGAAGGAAATTTTCGCCGGAAAATCAGCGCTTACGCCGTACTTCTGGATTTGACCATCGAGGAACGAGCCGTCAGGTGGAGCAAGATTGTGCGGTATCCCGGCACGGCGCCACACATCATCATGAAGATGCAGGAAATGAAAATCCTTGCACAATCGATTCAATCTCTCCGCACTGTCCGGATCGAACAAATCCGGCACGTCGAACCATGAGACAGGACCGAGGGGCGTCCGATTCTGGATTTTTCCGTCCAGCTTGTGCCGACCAACAAGCGAAGTGAGCAAAGCCGAGCCGGATTTTTCCCAGTCTTCCAGTGAACTGGAAAGACCTTCAACCTCCGCCAGCGCTTCCGTCAGCAACCCATGCCCGGCCGGAAATTTCAGAACGCCGGTCGGGACACGGCCGAACACGTCAGAGCCGCCGAAGAAAATATCACCCTGGGGAAGGTCAGGCTTCAGCAACAGAACGTCGGGATCAACCCACCAACCGCCCATTTTTTGAAGCACTGCATATCGGAACAGATTTGAGTGAATGGCGAAAGCGCCCTCTTCACCCAACGGCCTCATGACAAACTCCCGCGGAAGGATTTCGGCAGCATCCTCGACAGATATCCAGTCCGGGACGTTCAACTCGCGACTGTAGGAAAACACCTCAACGTGGTGTCCGCTGGCCGCAAAGCTCCTCAAGCACATCAACTGATAGGGGCCGATCGTCTCACCGTGCCAGAATGTTTTCAGCGTTTGGGGCTCGACGGCGAGCGGATGATCTTGCGGTAATGTCCGGGCATTGCCAAACGATCGCACACCCGGCTGCCAGCCGCGGAGCTGGATTGATCGGGCCAAATGATCCAGTGCATCGTACGGCACGCTCTGGGTGGAGAGCTTCTGCTTGAGTTCTTTCATCACCCAGAATTCCCGAAACCATCCTTCAACGGCTTCAAAGGACAGACGCGCTCCCTGCGGAACATCGATTCCAAAACGCTTGAACAGCGTATCCAGAAAACTACCTTCCGGCGGCCCGAGGTTTTTTGGAATCCGCAACGCACGCCACAGATCGTTCCAGAGATGCACGAAATCGCTGGAGGCCAGCCGCTCAAAAACGGCCTCGCATTGGCGCGGATCGAAGAACATCAACACTTCGTTGGGGTGAATTTCGTAAGCGCTGACTTTCGGGCGAACCAAATGATCGATCGCATACTCGGACGAGAGACGCGTAATGAGTTTCGGTCCGACCATGCCGTGATCAGCGCCCGGCGCGGCGGTCCCTGCTGCCGGCAGAAGCCTCATCGCCTCATCGAGGGCGGCCGTCATGATCGGCGACTGCGCCGGGAATTTCATGACAGCGGCATTGACGACGCCGTCCTCCTGATAAGCGAGATAGACTTTGTCGTCCGGCATTTGCGCCGTCATCACGACGATATCGAGATCCATGTACCAGCCGCCGAATTTCTGGATGGCGAGGTATCTGAACAGGTCGGAGTGCAACGCGAGCGAAAGATCACCGTCACTGTGATGAAATTGGTAGAGCGGGCCGGACAGGACCTCGCGCGCATCCGCAAGTTCAACGCCTTCGGGTACGATCAGATTCCTGTTGTAGGTGTACAACAAAACACGTGCACCTGACGCGACCGCGCTCCGCAGCGACAGTTCTTCGTAGTAGCTGGGATTTGGTCCAGTCCAGAAAGTACGCACTTCCTGGCGATGCTTCGTAGGGGAAGGCGGCTGCATGCGATGCTCGATTGCCTTGTGATCATCAATCATTATAGCCAGTATTCCGACCTGCGTTGTCAACGCAAACTGGGAATCAAGCCTCGCCATGAAGACGGTTCTTTTTGCCTGGGAGCACGGCGGCGGATTTGGCCATATCGCAAATCTGGGGCGCTTCGCTGCGCTGCTGAAGGACTGCGAAATACGCCCTGTTTTTGTGCTGAAGGATCCGAAAGCCGCGGATTTGCTGGAGGCCGACGCTAAGATACTTCAGGCGCCGCCGTGGCCGGCGGCCGCTTCTGACGAAAACCGCTCCTATCGCTCGACAGTAACGATGCACGACCAGCTGGCGTCCGCAGGCCTAGCGGATGAGCAGGGCTTGCGATCGTTGCTGCAGGCGTGGGACGCCATTCTCACAACCGTCGACCCGGATCTGATCGTCGCGGATTATGCGCCCGCCGCAAGCATGATGGCGCGCGGCCGGATTCCGCTGATCGTCGTCGGGAACGGATATACAGTCCCCCCCGGCGACATGAAGCGCTTTCCGCTGCTGCATCGTGTCCATCCGCCACGCTGGAGCGAGGACGAAACGCTGGCGACGGTCAATCGCGTGCTGCGATCTCTGGATCGGCCTCCCCTAAAACAACTGCCGCAAATGTTTTCCGGCGACGCGCAGATGGTTCTCACCTTTCCGGTACTCGATCCTTATGACCTGCAAAGATCGAGCCCGCTCGCTGGCCCTATCTTCGACAGTCCGCCGCTCGAAGCTCGGATGGATGCGAACAGCATCTTCGTCTACCTGTCGCGCGGCGTGTTATCCGCACTGCCTTTCGATATCGTGCCGCAGCTACTCCCTTTTGCCGATCGTCTCGTTATTTCCGCTCCAGATATTTTGAGCGAGCAGTCATACGATCTGCTCCGACGCGGAGCGCGGGTCTATCCGCAACATTTGCCATTGAGCGAGACGCTGGCATCCACACGGCTCGTGATTCATTTCGGCGGAGGCGGGCTGGCGGCTCACGCTGTCGCGGCGGGTATCCCTCAACTCGTCGTGGCAACTCACATCGAGCAGCTTCTGAACGGGCTTCAGCTCAAAAAGGCACGCCTAGGAAGGGTCATCGATAGTTATCAGCCGCAGGCCGGCATCTCCAACGCGCTGGATGCGATCCTCGCTGACGATGATATGCGGCAATATACGACGCAGGCCGGTCATGAGCATCGCAGCATGCTGGCAAGCATGAAGCCGCTGGAAACGTTCAAGGCCGCCGCCCTGAAATTTCTCGCCCAATAGCCGAGCGCCGTTCAGCAACCGTGCATGACAGCCCCGATTTTTCGCTTTGGGGACGCCACTTGCCTGTCGCCGGGAATACCGGCATAAAGTTAATCGACCAATTAACAAAAGCCAACGTTCAGGGAGAGACTGCAGATGGCTGCCCCTTCGCGCGCCTTGCCGGTGCCTACGCCGGAAACCAAGCACTTCTGGGAAGGAACCCAGGCGAACGAACTCCGTTTGCAACGCTGCGACGACTGTTCGAACGTCTACTTTCCGCCCCGCCCGTTCTGCCCTTCCTGCGCCTCGCGCAAGGTCAGCGTATTCGCAGCCAGCGGCAAGGCGAAGCTCTACAGCTATGTGATCAATCATCGTCCCGCAGCGCCCGGCTTCACGCCGCCGTATGCCATCGCCGTCATCGAACTCGATGAAGGCCCGCGGATGATGAGCAACATCCTCGAATGTGCACAGACGCCCGAAGCACTCGTGCTGGATATGAAGCTGGAAGTTGCGTTCGAGAAAGTCAGTGACAAGATCACCCTTCCCCAGTTCCGCCCGGCGAAGGGATAAGAACAGTGCGCAGAAATCAGGTTGCCGTCGTCGGCGCGGCAGAGACCACCAAGCTTGGCGTCATTCCCGACATGTCGCAGATCCAGTTGCACGCGGATGCCGCGTTGAACGCGCTGGCAGATGCGGGACTGAAGCTGTCGGACATCGACGGCATCGCCACCGCTGTCGAGACACCGCAACAGCTCGCGCATTATCTCGGCATTACGCCGACCTGGGTCGATGGCACGTCGGTCGGCGGCTGCTCATTCATGCTTCACGTCCGCCATGCAGCGGCGGCAATCGAAGCCGGCCTGTGCAAGACGGTCCTCATCACCCATGCCGAGAGCGGCAAGTCGATGATCGGAAAATTACCGCGCTCGATCCCCGCCGACAGCCTGCAAGGCCAGTTCGAAGCACCGTTCGGCGTCTACGGTCCGCCCAGCATGTTTCCAATTCCCGTGCTGCGCTATATGAAAACGTACGGCATCACCCACGAGCAGATCGCGATGGTGTCGGTCGTGCAGCGCGAATGGGCAGCGAAGAATCCGCGCGCGATGATGAAGGACCCGATCACGGTCGAGGACGTGCTCAACTCGCGGATGATTGCCTATCCGTTCCGCATCCTGCAGTGCTGCCTCGTCACCGACGGCGGCGGCGCACTGATCCTGACCAGCGCTGATCGCGCCAAGGATTTCCCGAACAAGCCGGTCTACATCCTCGGAACCGGCGAGAGCGTCGAAACGCCGATGGTCAGCCAGATGGAAACCTTCAACTCGTCACGCGCGTTCAAGGTGGCGGGGCCGACCGCGTTCAGAGAAGCCGGCATCGCGCACAAGGACGTCGACCATCTGATGATCTACGACGCCTTCGCGCACCTGCCGCTGTTTGGCCTGGGCGATCTCGGCTTCATGCCGCATGAGGAAACCGGCAAGTTCATCGCCGACCGCAACACCGCTATCGGCGGCAAGCTGCCAATGAACACCAACGGTGGCGGCCTTAGCTACATGCATTCCGGCATGTACGGCATGTACGCCTTGCAGGAAAGCGTGCGGCAGATGCGCGGCATCGCGCCGGCGCAGGTTGCGGACGCAAAAATCTCGGTTTGCCACGGCGTCGGCGGCATGTTTGCCGCCAGCGGCACCATCATTTTCACGAATGAACGCTGACAGCGAACATAAGGAGCTAATATCATGTCAAACAAGAAATCGCTGGACGGCAAGGTCATCATCGTCACCGGCGCGGGCCGCGGCATCGGTCGTGAGATCGCGCTGCTTGCAGCCGCAGAAGGTGCGAAAGTTGTGGTCAACGATCCCGGCGTTGCCGCCGACGGATCGGGCACCAACGCCGCCCCCGCTGAAGAGGTGGTCGATGAAATCAAGAAGCGCGGCGGCACCGCCGTCGCCAACTTCGAGACCGTGGCGGAAGCCATCCCCGCCAGCAAGATCATCAAGCAGGCGGTCGATACCTACGGTAAGCTGGACGGCGTGGTGAATAATGCCGGCATCCTGCGCGATGCGATTTTCCATCGCATGAGCGTCGAGGCGTTCGAGTCGGTCATCAAGGTTCACCTGATGGGCTCGTTCTACACCTCGCACGCCGCCGCACGTATTTTCCGCGAACAGGAAAGCGGCGCGTTCGTGCATTTCACATCGACGTCCGGCCTGATCGGTAACTTCGGGCAGGCGAACTACGCCGCCGCCAAACTGGGGATCGTCGGCCTGTCGAAATCGATCGCGCTCGACATGGAGCGCTTCAACGTGCGCTCGAACTGCGTGTCGCCATTCGCATGGAGCCGCCTGATCGGTACCATCCCGACCGAGACCGAGGAAGAGAAGGCTCGCGTCGCTCGCATGCAGCAGATGGGCCCAGAGAAGATCGCGCCGCTGTCCACGTTCCTGCTGGGCGATGCCGCCAAGGACGTCACCGGGCAGATCTTCGCGGTACGCATGAACGAGATTTTCCTGATGGGTCAGTCTCGCCCACTGCGTTCGATCCACCGCGCCGAAGGCTGGACCCCGCAGACCATCGCCGAACACGGCATGCCTGCGCTGAAGTCGTCGTTCTACAAGCTCGACCGCTCCGCCGACATCTTCTCGTGGGATGCGATCTAGATCCAAAAGCGCGCTCATCAAGGATCAGCAATCAAGCCGTCCGCCTCGTAACGGACGGCTTGTTATTTGTCGCTGACTACTCCAGTTTTGGCTTCCTTGCCGTGTCCAACAGCCGGGCAAGCGGTGCCGGCAGCAATTTTGGGGTCAAACTCAATGATTACTTTTTATAGGCTTTGTAATCATCTCGTTGTCGCACTCTCTTGCGTGTTTTCCTTGTTGGCTCTTGCACCTGCTGCGGTTGCGCAAGACAAATCTGCCCCCGAAATACTATTCCGCAACGTCCGCGTTCTCGATGTTGTGAAGGGTGAACTGGGCGCCGCGACCGATGTGTTGATCCGCGGCAACAAGATCGCCGCTATCGGATCGTCGCCGAAGGCATCACGCGACGCCAGGGTCATTGACGGCAACGGCCGCACCCTGATGCCGGGCCTGATCGATGCGCATGTGCATATCGGTTTCGGCAGCCTGCTGCTGCCGCAGCTCTACGATCCCAAGACGACGCCCGAAAAGCTCGGCGCAGCAATGACGCATTCCGCGGAACTGATGTTGTTGCGTGGCTTCACCGCCGTGCGCGACATGGGCGGGCCGATTTTTCCTCTGAAGCGCGCCATCGATGGCGGCAAGACCTTGGGTCCGCGCATCTGGCCTTCGGGCGCGGTGATCTCGCAAACCTCCGGCCATGGCGATTTCCGCACGCCCACCGAGCGCTCGCGGCGGTTCTTCGGCAAACCCTCGCGCGCCGAGGAATACGGCGCTACGTTCATTGCCGATGGCCGCGATGACGTGCTGACCGCGACGCGCGAAAATCTGAGGATGGGTGCGAGTCAGATCAAACTGATGGCGGGTGGTGGCACGTCGTCCGCCTACGATCCCATCGACGTTACGCAATACACGCTCGATGAAATGAAAGCTGCCGTGGAAGCCGCGGGAGACTGGAACACCTATGTAGCAGTCCACGCCTACACGCCTCGTGCGGTAAGACGCGCAATCGAGGCCGGAGTCAAATGTATCGAGCATGGCCAGTTGCTCGACGAGCCCACCATCGAACTAATGGCTCAGCGCGGAATCTGGCTCAGTGCGCAGAACCTGATTCCAGACAGCCCGAACATGACACCCGAGCGGCGCAAGAAACGAGCAGGCGTCCTCGAGGGCAATGCGCGCGTCTGGCCTATGGCGAAGAAGCACGGTGTGAAGCTCGCATGGGGCACCGACCTGCTGTTCGAACCGGAACTGAACGCGCAGCAGAACAACCTGATCCTCGCGCTGCGGCAATGGTTCACGCCTGCCGAAATTCTGAAAATGGTCACCTACGACAATGCGCAACTGCTGGCGCTCAGCGGCCCTCGCGCGCCGTATGAGGGCAAACTCGGCATCGTCGAGGAAGGCGCCCTCGCCGACCTGATCCTCGTCACCGGCGACCCGCTTGCGAACATTGATCTGATCGCCGATCCGGCTGAGAAATTTTCTGTCATTATGAAGGATGGCGTCGTCTACAAGAGCTCGGGGCCGACGCCGCGCCCGTGAGCAGCGCCCTACCTGAACGAGCCATGCCGGCCAGTTCCACTGGCAAAGCGCTTGGCTCCTTCGAGCGTTTCGCCGGACGCAATAACGCCAAGGCCGCCCTGCATCTCATCGTTGATAGCATCTTCTTCCTCGAGGTCCCACTGACGCAGCGCAGAACGCTTGTCGTTGCGCAGGCAGCCTTGGGGGAAAAGTGCAAGTTCCTGTGCCAGAGTCACCGCATGCGCCCGCGCCTCGCCCTTCGGCACGAGGCGGTTGGCAATCCCGATGTCAAACGCTTCCTTTGCATCGACCGGCCGCCCGGTCAGGATCAGATCCATCGCGCGTGAATGGCCGATCAGACGCGGCAAACGAATGGTCCCGAGGTCGATCAGCGGCACGCCGAAGCGGCGGCAGTAAATGCCGAAGGTCGCGCCCTCACCAACCACCCGCATGTCCGCCCACAACGCCAGTTCCATGCCGCCTGCGACCGCATGGCCTTCGACCGCCGCGATTACTGGCTTGCTCAGGCGCAGACGGCTTGGCCCCATCGGCGCGATGCTATCGTGCCCGCCAAGCTCACGCTTCTTCTCGCGGTCACCGATTGCAACGGCCTTCAGGTCGGCGCCCGCGCAGAACGCACCACCGGTTCCCGTGAACACCGCGACTGAAGAATTCGGATCGGCATCGAAGGCGCGGAAGGCATCGAACAGACGGTGCGCCGTGGCGCCATCGACGGCATTCTTGCGTTCCGGCCGGTTGATGGAAACGATGGTCACCGGACCTTCATGCTCGACAAGGATAGTATCGGCGTCGGTCATCATTCCCTCCCGTTGGGTTTTGATTGTCAGCCGCTGTTGCGCAGCCCTGCTGAAATCCCGTTGATGGTAAGCTGAATGCCGCGCAGCACCTGTTCGTCCGTGCTTTGCGCCCGGTGCGCCTGGAGCAGCTCGACCTGCACATGGTTGAGCGGATCGAGATAGGGAAAGCGGTTGCGGATCGAGCGTTCGAGCAGAGGATTTCCCTGCAACAGCCGATCGTGCCCCATGATCGTCAGCAATGTCTCAATCGAGTCGTGCCACTCGGTACGAATGCGGCCGAAGATGGTGCTGCGCAGTTTCTCATCCGGTACGAGATCCGCATAGCGCGAGGCAATCGCGATGCTGCTCTTGGACAGCACCATGTCCATGTTCGACAGCAGCGTCTGGAAGAACGGCCACTCGCGATACAACTCCTGAAGGAACGCGATGCCCTTGTCGGGATGCTGCCTGACCCACGCATCGACCGCACTGCCGAAGCCATACCACCCCGGCAACATCAAGCGGCATTGCGCCCAGCTGAACACCCAGGGAATTGCGCGAAGATCCTCGATCTTGCGCGTCTTGGTGCGCGAGGCCGGACGGCTGCCGATATTTAGCGTCGAGATTTCGGAGATGACAGTAGACGCCCAGAAGTAATCCTCGAAGCCGTCGGTTTCATAGACGAGGTTGCGGTAGGCTGCATAAGCGAGGTTGGACAACTCCTCCATCGCGGCGATGTATTCGTCGCGCGGCGCGGAATGCTTCGGTTGCAACAGACTTGCTTCCAGCGTTGCGGCCGCGAGAATTTCAAGATTGTGACGACCGACATCCGCGTTTGAATACTTGCTTGAAATAATTTCACCCTGCTCGGTAATACGGATTTGTCCATTCACCGCTCCGCCCGGCTGCGCCAGGATCGCATCGTAGCTCGGTCCGCCGCCACGACCGACCGAACCGCCACGCCCGTGAAATAACCGCAGCCGCACGCCATGATGCTCGAACACTTCGACAAGGCTGATCTCGGCCTTGTACAGCTCCCAGCCCGACGTGACAAAGCCGCCATCCTTGTTGCTGTCCGAATAGCCGAGCATGACTTCCTGATTTCCGCCGCGGCTATCGACGAGACGGCGATACTCCGGCAACGCAAACAGGCTCTCCATGATCTGTGCGCACTGCCGCAGATCATCAATGGTCTCGAACAACGGAACGATGTTGATGCGGCTGGTGCCATCCGGAGACACCAAGCCCGCTTCCTTCAGCAGCACGGCCACCTCGAGCAGATCAGACACCCCCTCGGTCATTGAGATGATGCACTGGGGAATGACCGCGCCGCCAAACACAGCATGCGCTTCTGCCGCCGCGCGCAACACAGCCAGCTCCTTGATCGTCTCTTCGCCATAGGCGACAAAAGGCGACGCCAACGGGCGCGCGGTGGTCAGTTCCCGCGACAGCAACGCGATCCGCGCATCTTCCGGCAAACTTTGATAGTTCGTGCCTGGTGCAGCCGCTTCGAACAATTCAGCAAGGGTCCGCTCGTGAACGGCTGAATTCTGCCGCATGTCGAGCGCGGCAAGATGGAAACCGAAACAATCCACCGCGCGGCGCAGATGCCGTAGCCTTCCGCGAGCGATCACCAGAGAATTGTTGGCGACAAGTGAGGCATGCAGCACGTCAAGGTCGCGCGCGAGTTCATCGGCGCCTGCATAGGCTTCAGCGTCGCCGACCGGTGGCCGGCTGGTCTCAATCCTGAGTTTCAGCGCCGTCGCCGCCAGCCGCGCATAAATGCCTGACACCGCGAGACGATACGGCTCCCCGCGCCGGTGTGGTGACGGGTCAGGCGATTGCTGCGCCAGCGCGCGCAATTCGGGCGATACATCCGCGAGATGGTTGGCCAGGGACAGTTCGCCGCCAAGCTCATGCAATTCGGAAAGATAGAAACGAAGCACGCGCGTACTCTGCATCTGCAGCGTGCCGCGCATCACCTCTGCCGTGACAAAGGGGTTGCCGTCGCGGTCTCCGCCGATCCAGCTTCCCATCTTGAGAAACGTCGCAAGCCCTGGCGCATCCTGCGCATCGGCGGCGCTGCCGCCCTCTTCGGCCAGCCGGTCTTCCAACGAGCAATGCAGCCGCGGAACCTCGCGCAGGAACGTATAGTCGTAAAACGACAGACCGTTGGCGACCTCGTCCAGCACCGTCAGTTTGGTCCGGCGCAGCAGATTGGTCTGCCACAGTGTCACCACGGCACGGCGCAACTGCTCGTCGCTCGCCGCGATTTCGTCGGCCGTCATCTGGGTGCGTTCACGCGTATTGAGCACGGACGCGATTTCCATTTCGCGGTCGATCGTGCTCTTGCGGCGGACTTCGGTGGGATGAGCGGTCAGAACCGGACTAACCAGCGCCTTGGCAAAAAATGCCCGCAGTGCGTCGGCATCGATCCCGACTTCCTTCGCGCGCATCAATGCACGCGACAGCGTTCCGGGGCGCGAGGCCGTTCCCTCCATATCCTGCGCCCGATGCTGACGGATGTTGTTCTGGTCTTCGGCGATATTGGCCAAATGGGAAAAGTAGCTGAACGCACGCACGATGCGGACAGTTTCGGCGATCGACATGCCGTCGAGAATGGTCTCGAGTTCGCTCCTCGCCGGCTTGTCGTCATCGCGATGGAAGCGGATCGAGGTTTGCCGAATACGTTCAACCAAGTCAAAGACATCGGCCCCTTCCTGATCGCGCACGGTATCGCCGAGAATGCGCCCCAGCCGCCGGATGTCGGCGCGCAGCAGCGCATCGTCGTCGGATAGCGGAACATCGCCATCCCGAAGCCGGGTGTCACGGGATCTGGACGAAGATGACTCCGACATGAATGATCCGTTTGTGCGAAAATGACCGGGTGCTTCTCCAGTCGCAATTTTTGCACAACGGCGCAAGCGCCGGAACACGCATCCCCGGCGCATTTTTACTCAACGGTTCAGCGGCCGCTTTGTGAGCCGCATGCTTCTCGCAATAAACGGAAACCGTTCCGGCGGGAAATGCGCTAAATCTTTCGCCCCGCGCGCTCCCAATACGGATCGCGTAGCCGCCGCTTGAAAATCTTGCCGGAATCCTCGCGCGGGAGATTCTGCTGAACGTCGATGTGCTTGGGCACCTTGTAACCTGCCAGCGCAAGCTTCAGCTGCTCACGAATCGCTGCGACATCGAGCGTGGCCCCCGATTGAGGCTCGACCACCGCCATCAGCGCCTCACCGAACTCCTCGTCAGGAATACCAAACACAGCGCAGTCGTGCACGCCGGGAAGCCCGTGCAAGACTGCCTCGATTTCCGCCGGGTAAATATTAACTCCACCGGAGATCACCATGTCGCGCTTGCGGTCGCAGATGAACACGTAGCCGTCGGCATCAATATAGCCGACGTCGCCGCTGGTGATGAACCCGTCGCGATCGATCTCGGCTCGCTTTTCAGGCTTGTTGTGATAGGTGAAATCCGGACTGGCCGCGATGCGCGAGTAGATTTCGCCGATTTCGCCCTGTCGCAATATCCGGCCATCCTCGCCGATAAACCGCAATTCGGCGCCGGGCGAGATTTTCCCCACCGTGCCGGGCTTCTTCAACGCATCCCCGGAATTGGCGAATGTTACGGCCCCGGATTCGGTGCTGCCGTAAAATTCGTAGATCACCGGGCCGAACCACTCGATCATCGCCCGCTTGACCTCCGCCGGACATGGCGCAGCCGCGTGAATAATGTGGCGCAGCGAGGAGACGTCGTAGGATTTACGAACGTTTTCCGGCAGCTTCAGCAGCCGGGTGAACATCGTCGGCACCATGAAAACATTGTCGATCTTCTGCTGATCGATGATCCGCAGGAATTCTTCGGCGTCGAATCGCGGCATGATCACCAGCAGATCGCCAAGCCGCCCGGCGCGCAGACCGAACGCATTTGGCGCGGAGTGATACAACGGTCCCGGCAGCAGCGCCCGGATGCCGGGTTTCAGGCCATAGATCAGCGCGCGCATCGCTTCCATCGACGCGCTTTGCTCCGGCGTTGGCGCATAGCGCTTTACGCCCTTGGGATGTCCGGTGGTGCCGGACGTGTAGATCATGTTTTGCGGCTGCGGCAGCGCGGGACCGTCGTAGGGCGTTTGCTTCGCCAACCAGGTGTCGAAATCCATGGTGCCGCGCGCGGCCACGCAAAGCGCAGGATCGATCCGGTTGGTCGCGATGATTTCCGGCGGAGGCGGCAAGCTGAGCATGGTGACGCCTGCGAGAACGACGCCATCGAGCCCGTGCAGAAGATCGGCGTGGCCGATCAGCACGCGCGCGCCGGAATCGCCCATCACATAGGCAACTTCATCGGCCTTGAAATGCCAGTTGATCGGAACCGCATAGGCTCCGAGCGACATCACGGCATACGCTGACTCCAGAAACGCAATGTCATTGCGCATCAGGATTCCGACGCTGTCGCCCTGCCTGACGCCAAGCGCCGCGAGCCCGCCCGCAATCAGGCGCGCCCGCTCGTTGACCTCATCTCGCGTCTTGCGGCGGTCACCGCTGACGATTCCCGTCTGACGTTCTGCCGAAGCTGACATCCCCGGCCCGCTCAGTTCGAGCCGTCTGCAAATTTCGGCGCGCGTTTCTCGATATTGGCGCGCACCGCTTCGGTCTGGTTGGGCGATCCCATGAGCTTCATCTGTTCGACCGATTCCGCCAGCAGCGCCGGTCCGGGATTGCTCATGGAAAGGCTGTTCAGCATCCGCTTGATGGCGCGGATGGCATCAGGACTCTTGCCTGCGATGTCGCGCGCGGTTTCCAGCGCAACCGCGTGGGGATCGTCACAGATCCGGGTCGCAAGGCCGTAGCTCATGGCCTCCTGAGCGGAGAATATCCGCCCGGTAAAGGTCAGGTCGCGCAGGATGTCGTCGCGGACCACGCTGGCGAGAATGGGTGTTCCCGCCATATCAGGCACCAGTCCCCATTTGATTTCCATGATCGACATGCGCGCGTCCGGCGCGAGGAAACGCATATCGGCGCCGAGCGCGAGCTGGAAGCCGCCGCCGAACGCGACGCCATGCACGGCCGCAATCACCGGCACGGGCAGTTGCCGCCAGCCCCAGACCGCCTGCTGCGAATGATTGGTGAGGCCGTGCGTACGCTTGGCAAGATCACGCAAATCGCTGGCGCCGTCGCCCATTGCAGCAAAGCGCCCCATATCGAGACCTGCGCAGAATGCGCGGCCTTCACCGGACAGCACCACCGCGCGCAGACCCTTCTCTGTCTTGAGCCGCGCGGCCGTATCGACCAGTGCATTGAACATCGCTGCATCCAGCGCATTCATCTTGTCTGCGCGAACCAGACGAACGTCGGCCACGCCCTCCGACATCGAAACGGTAATGCGATCGCTGTTCGCTGACATGGAACACTCTCCCCGACTGTTTTTGATCTCTTCTCTTTACAGAGTTACCCCACCCTGTTTTAATTAATCAACTAACTAATCAACAAAATCTCTCAGGGCAGGATTGCACCATGTTCACAGATCGACTTCTTGCGGGCCGTAAAATCCTGGTCACGGGCGGCGGCACAGGGCTCGGCAAGGCCATGGCGGCGAAGTTTCTCAGCCTCGGCGCGGAAATCCACATCTGCGGCCGCCGCAAGGGCGTCTGCGAGGAGACCGCCGCCGAACTGATGAAACTTCACGGCGGCAAGGTTACGGCCCATGGCGTCGATATTCGCGATTCCGCCGCCGTCGATGCGATGATCGAGGAGACGTTCAGGGACGGCCCCCTCACCGACCTTATCAACAACGCGGCAGGAAATTTCATTTCCCGCACGCAGGACCTCTCTCCGCGCGGTTTCGACGCGGTCGCCAATATCGTGATGCATGGCACGTTCTACGTGACGCACGCAGTTGGCAAGCGCTGGATCGCCGGCGGTCACCGCGGCAATGTCGTCTCCATCACGGTGACGTGGGTGCGTAACGGCAGCCCCTACGTGGTCCCTTCAGCCATGAGCAAGTCCGCCATTCACGCCATGACCATGTCGCTCGCCACCGAATGGGGCCGTTACGGCATCCGGCTCAACACCATCGCGCCTGGCGAAATCCCGACCGAAGGCATGAGCAAGCGCATCAAGCCGGGCGACGAAGCCGGCGCCCGCACGATCGCCATGAATCCGATGGGCCGTGTCGGTCACATGAGCGAACTGGAAAACCTCGCGACGTTTCTGATCTCCGGCGGCTGCGACTGGATCAACGGCGAGACCATCGCGATGGACGGCGCGCAGGCGTTGGCCATGGGCGGCAACTTTTACCAATTGCGCGACTGGAAGGATTCCGACTGGAGCGCAGCACGCGACGCCATCATGGCGCAAAACGAGAAGGACAAGGCGAAGCGCGCTTAAGCGCTCGCCGGTCCAAGACAAAAATCAAAACAGGGAGAAACTGAATGCGTTTGACGAACCCGCTATGCGCTGCCGTTGCGGCAGGATTCCTGATCGCCGCGACCGGAAGCGCCATGGCCCAGAAAAAATACGATACGGGCGCAACCGATACGGAAATCAAGATCGGAAACATCATTCCCTACAGTGGCCCGGCGTCAGCTTATGGCGTCGTCGGCAAGGCGATGGAAGGGTACTTCAAGAAGATCAATGACGAAGGCGGCATCAACGGCCGCAAGGTCACCTTCATTTCGTATGACGACGCCTACAGCCCGCCGAAAGCGGTCGAGCAAACCCGCAAGCTGGTTGAAAGCGACGAGGTGTTGCTGGTGTTCGGCGCGCTCGGCACGCCGTCGAACTCGGCGATCCAGAAATATATGAACGCAAAAAAGACGCCGCATCTTTTCCTCGCGACCGGCGCGACCAAGTGGAACGATCCGAAGCACTTCCCGTGGACCATGGGCTGGCTTCCGAGCTACCAGAGCGAAGGCCGCATCTATGCGAAGTATCTTCTCAAGGAGAAGCCGGACGCGAAGATCGCCGTGCTCTACCAGAACGACGACTTCGGCAAGGACTACCTGAAGGGCATTCAGGATGGTCTCGGCGCAAAGAAGTCCATGATCGTCGCGGAAGAAAGCTACGAGCTTTCGGAGCCGACCATCGATTCCCACATCGTCAAGCTCAAGTCGCTGAACCCCGACGTGCTCGTCATCTTCACGACGCCCAAGTTCGGTGCGCAGACCATCAAGAAGGTCGGCGAACTCGGCTGGAAGCCCACGATGATCATCGCCAACGTCAGCGCATCGACAGCAACCGTGATGAAGCCCGCTGGTCTCGATAATGCGCAGGGTGTCATTTCCGCCGCCTACGCAAAGGACGCATCCGATCCGCAATGGGCCAACGATCCCGGTATGAAGGAATTCAAGGCGTTTCAGGCCAAGTATGTGCCCGAAGCCAACGTCGCGGACAGCTCCCTCCTCACCGGCTACAACATGGCGCAGACCATGGCCACGGTGTTGAAACAATGCGGCGACGATCTCACCCGCGCCAACGTCATGAAGCAGGCCGCCAGCATCAAGGCGCTCCAGCAAGGCGGCTTGCTGCCCGGCATCTTGATCAGCACCAGCGCCACGGACTTCTCGCCGATCGAGCAATTGCAGCTGATGCGATTCAAGGGCGAGCGCTGGGAGCTGTTCGGGGGCGTCGTTGACGGCGAAGCCGGCGGCGAACGGTAAGCCACCACGCACTCAAAGCCGAAGTGGCTTGAAGTAAGCAAGGCGAATATTGCCCAATTTCGCCTCGCCATTCGAACGCCTCTCGTTATATTGGCCCCAAGAAACCAATAAACGGGAGGCGATTTCGTGGGATCCGGTGAAGAACTCGTGCGGGCGACTGCCTGCGATATTGTCGAACGGCTGCGCAAAAACGACATCACGCCCCACGATCTGCTCGATGCGCTGGAATCCCGAATTCGGAAGGTCGATGGTCAGGTCAACGCCCTGCCCACGCTCTGCTTCGACCGCGCCCGCGCTCACGCCGACAGGCTGATGAAAAGGCCCGCCAGCGAGCGCGGCCTGCTCGCCGGTATGCCGGTGCCAATCAAGGACCTGACCGACGTCGCCGGCGTGCTGACCACGCAAGGCTCGCCGATCTTCAAGGACAGCATCGCGACAAAATCCAACATCGTCGTCGAAAATCTCGAGACGAACGGCGCGGTGATCTACGCCAAATCCAACACGCCGGAATTCGGCGCGGGTGCCCAGACCTTCAACGAGGTGTTCGGCGCGACACTTAATCCGTGGAACCTGTCTCGCTCCGCGTCTGGCTCATCGGGCGGGGCCGCTGCGGCACTTGCGAGCGGCACCGCTTGGCTTGCCCACGGCACGGACGTCGGCGGCTCGTTGCGCAATCCCGCCAGCTTCTGCGGCGTGGTCGGCATGCGCCCCAGCATCGGCCGGGTCGCGCATTCGCAAGCAGCGAAGATCGACCGCACGCTCAGCGCCGACGGGCCGATGGCCCGCAATGTCGAAGACCTCGCGCTGATGCTGGATGCGATGTCGGGCGAGTATCCGGGCGATCCGCTGTCGCTGCCCGTTCTCCCAACATCGTTTCTCGCAGCCGCCCGTTCCGGCAAGAAGCCGAAGCGCATCGCCTATTCCGCCGATCTCGGGGTTTCGCCGGTCGATCCCGAAGTCGTCGACATCACGCGCAAAGCTGCACAACGGTTTGCTGAAGCCGGTGTCATCGTCGAGGAAGCCCATCCTGACTTCACCGAAGCCGTCGCGTGCGCCCATGTCTTGCGGGCCTACGACTACGTACTGACCAAGGGCAAACTTCTCAAACAACACCGCGATCAGTTGAAGCCGGAGGTGATCTGGAACATCGAGGAAGGCCTCAAGCTGACACTGGCCGACATCGAACGCGCCGAGGCTCAGCGCGTCACGCTGACGAACCGCGCCCTCGCCTTCTTCGAAACCTACGATCTGTTACTGTGCCCGACGACTATCGTCGCCCCGTTCCCGGTCGAACAGCGTTTTCTCGCCGAATGCAACGGCGTCAAATTCGACAACTACGTCGGCTGGCTCGCCATGGTCTCGGCGATCACGATTGCATGCTGTCCCGCGATGTCGATCCCCTGCGGCTTCACCCGCGAGGGCCTTCCTGTCGGACTGCAGATTGTCGCGGCACCGCGCGGCGAGGCTCGCGTGCTGGCGGGCGGAAAGCTGCTCGAAACCATCCTCGGGCTTGGCGCCCTCACCCCGATTGATCCGCGCAAAGGCTAACCTTCGGAAAGGGCGTGCGCGACCTTGCAATCAACGGCCCCGCATGAAAGATACCTGACCCGATCTGTGAGACGATAAAATGGCAGCGCCAAAACCACCTGCGTTCGATACGCTCAGCCTGCATGCGGGCCAACATCCCGATCCGGTCACCGGCTCGCGCGCCGTTCCGATCCATCAGACGACGTCCTATGTGTTTCAGGATGCGGACCACGCGGCCGCGCTGTTCAACCTGGAACGCGCCGGACACATCTATACCCGCATCTCCAATCCAACCATTGCAGTGCTTGAAGAACGCCTCGCCGCGCTGGAGAACGGCGTCGGCGCGGTCTGCACCGCCAGCGGCATGGCGGCGATGCACCTGGCCATCGTGACGCTTCTCGATGCCGGCGACCACATTGTGGCCTCCGCCTCGCTCTACGGCGGCACCATCAACCTTTTGACCCACACGCTTCCGCGCTTCGGCATCACCACGACCTTCGTCAAGCCGCGCGACCTCGACGGCATTCGCGCCGCGATCAAGCCGAACACCAAACTCGTGATCGGCGAAACCATCGGTAATCCCGGTCTTGAAGTGTTCGATATTCCTGCCGTTGCAAAGATCGCACACGACGCGGGAATTCCGCTTCTGATCGACAACACCTTCGCAACGCCCTACCTCGCACGTCCGATCGAGATGGGCGCAGACATCGTCATGAACTCGGTCACCAAGTGGATCGGCGGCCACGGCATCGCGATCGGCGGGGTGATCGTCGATGGCGGGCACTTCGACTGGGAAAAGTCCGGCAAATTCCCGACGCTAACGACGCCCTATGCCGGCTATCACGGCATCGTCTTCTCGGAAGAATTCGGACCGCAGGCGTTCATTATGCGTGCCCGCGCCGAGGGCCTGCGCGATTTCGGCGCTTGTATGTCCCCCACCAATGCATTCCAGATCCTGCAAGGCGCGGAAACGCTTCATGTCCGCATGCAGCGTCACGTCGAAAATGCCGCCGCCGTTCTGGCATTCCTCATCGCGAACAAGGCCGTCGAGTGGGTGCTGCACCCCTCACTCGAGAGCCACCCGGACCATGCGCTGGCGAAGAAGCTATTGCCGCGCGGCGCAGGCTCGATCATCACTTTCGGCATCAAGGGCGGACGCGACGCTGGACGCAAGTTCATCGAGGCGCTGAAACTCGTCAGCCACGTCGCCAATGTCGGCGACGCCAAAACGCTGGTCATTCATCCGGCCAGCACCACGCATCAGCAGATGAACGCCGAACAATTGAAGGTCGCGGGCATCGGCGAAGAACTCATTCGCCTCTCCATCGGCATCGAAGCCGCCGACGACATCATCGGCGACCTCGGCCAGGCGCTTCGCTTTTCGCAGAAAGCTTGAGACATGATTCTGACTGTGGACGGCGCTGAGGTTTTCGCGACGACGGGCGGCAAGCCTTTCAATCCAGAATTGCCGCTGGTGGTCTTCCTTCACGGTGCGGGATTCGATCATTCGATGTGGGCGCTGTTCAGCCGGTGGTTTTCCCATCACGGCTACAGCGTGCTGGCGCCAGATCTTCCGGGACATGGGCGCTCCGAGGGACAACCCATTCCGTCCATCGCAGGTATGGCGGACTGGACCATCAAGCTGATCGATGCCGTCGGCGCGAAGAAGGCCGGGCTCGTCGGCCATTCAATGGGATCGCTGGTCGCACTGGACGCCGCCGCGCGCTATCCCGACAAAATTTCCGCGCTCTCGCTGATCGGCGTCGGCGGGGCGATGCCGGTCTCCCCTGACCTGCTCAACGCGGCAAAGGACAACAACCACGACGCCATCGACATGGTGTCGATCTGGGGCTTCGGATTCGCCGCAGGCCTCGGTGGTTCGCAGGCCCCCGGGTTGTGGATGATGGGCGGCGGCCAGCGTGTGCTCGAACACGGAAAGCCCGGTGCGCTTCACAACGATCTGGCCGCATGCAACGACTACAAGGATGCACTCAATGCCGCCGCAAAGGTCACCGCGCCGACGACGCTCATTCTCGGCGAACGGGACATGATGACGCCGCTCAAATCAGGCAGGCAACTCGCGGCGGCGATTGCGGGGTCGACGCCCGTGGTGCTTTCGGGTGCAGGCCACATGCTGACGGCCGAGCGGCCGGACGATGTGTTGAAGGCGCTGATCGCCTCACATGCCTAGATAGATGCGCCGCACTTCGGGATTGGATCTGATGTCAGCGGCAGGACCGCTCATCACCACCTTACCGGTCTGAAGCACATAAGCACGGTCGGAAATCTCAAGACTTTCGGACAGGCGCTGTTCGACCAGCAAAACGGTCACACCGTTGGCGCGGATCTGCTGAACTGCCTGAAAGATTTCATCGACCAGTTTCGGCATAATGCCCTGCGAAGGTTCATCGAGCATCAGCAACCGCGGCCGGGTCATCAACGCGCGGGCAATCGCCAGCATCTGCTGCTCACCGCCGGACAGCGTCGCCGCGCGTTGCGACAGACGCTCCTCAAGACGTGGAAATAGCTTGAAAACAAACTCAAGCGGGCTGTCTCGATCCGGGCTGCCGCGATGCAGGTAGCTGCCGAGCCGCAGATTGTCCGCAACACTGAGGCGTGGAAACAGTCGCTTGTTTTCCGGCACGAAGGCCAGCCCGCGCGCGGTAACGAGATGCGCAGGGATGGTATCGATCCGCTCGCCGCCGAAGCTGACCGATCCGGATTTCGGCTTCTCCATTCCGGAAATGGATTTCAGCAATGTCGATTTGCCCGCGCCATTCGCCCCCGCGACGGTGACGATCTCGCCGGAATCGACATTGATCGAAATATCCGAGATCGCGATCAGGCCGCGATAGGCCGTGGTGAGGTTTGCGACATCAAGCAACACGATGACGATCCCCCAGATAGGCGGCGATCACCTTGTCGTCGCGCACGACTTCCTTAGGGAGTCCCTCCGCAAGTACTTTGCCGAGATGCAGCACCACCGCGCGGTCCACCAGCGGCATCACAACTTCCATGACGTGCTCGACCATGACGACGGTCACACCGGTTTCCCTCACCTTGCGGATCAGATCTACACCCGCGGCCGCTTCGCTTGGCGTCAGCCCGGTCAGCACCTCATCGAGCAGCAGCAATTTTGGTTCGGTAGCCAGCGCGCGGGCCACTTCGAGTCTTCGCTTTTGCGGCGGCGTCAGATCCGCAGCTGATGCATCGGCATGAGCTGCGAGGCCGACATAGTCCAGAACCTCGAGCGCTTTGGCGCGGGCTTGCAAGACGCCGGGATAGCGCACGAACGCGCCGACCGTAACGTTCTCGACCACCGACATGGAATCGAACGAGCGCGGCACCTGATAGGTTCGTGCGATGCCAAGATCGCAGCGGTCCGCCGCAGGCAGTGGCGTGATATCCCGCCCGTCGAACTCGATGACGCCGAACGACACCGGAAACGCACCGGCAATCAAATTAAACAGTGTCGATTTCCCTGCGCCGTTCGGACCGATCAGGCCGAGAATTTCGCCACGCTTAACGTCCAGATCGATGGAATCGTTTGCAACCAGTCCGTCGAAACGGCGCGTCACGCTGCGACAACTGACAAGCGGCTTATCGCTCATGCCGTCGCCTCGCGCTTCGCTGCAGGCTTGATGATGCTGAGTATGCCCTCAGGCCGGGTCAGCGACACAATCATGATGAGGCCGCCGTAGATCACGAGATCGAGGCCGGAGCCCGACCCGCCGAGATAGGACCGCGTCAGTTCCGCCAGCGGGATCAGGATCAGTGCGCCGACTGCAGGTCCCCACAGCGAGCCGACACCGCCCAGCACCGCAGGCAGCGCCATCAGCAGCGAGAAACGGAAATGCATCACGCTGTCCGGATCGATATACGACACAAATGCCGCATAGAATCCGCCGCCGACAGCCGTAAAGAATGCCGAGATCGCGGCCGCCGCCATCTTGGAGCGGAAGATCGTGACGCCAAGGCTCTCCGCCGCATCGGCGCTGTCCTTGACCGCGCGCCACCAGTAGCCCCACTTCGATTCGACAATGGAGAAGGTGACCAGCCAGGTGACCGCAAACAGGCCCAGCGCAAAATAGAAGTAAGGGGCCTTGTCGCGCGCGAATTGCAGCGTCCACCACGAGTCCGGCGTAAACGGCCACTGGATGCCGAGTGCGGCGCCCGCATAATCCCAGTTGTGGAACAGCAGAAGACCGATTTCGGCGATAACAATCGTCGCGATCGAGAAATAGTGTCCCTTGAGCCGGAAGCATGGATATCCAAGCGCCAGCGCGATCAGCGCGGCGATGATTCCGCCCGCAAGAAGTCCGCCCCAGGGCGAGATACCGAATTTCACGTAAAGGATGCTTGTCGCGTAAGCGCCGATCCCGAAATACAACGCATGTCCCAGCGAGACCTGTCCGCAATAGCCGCCGAGCAGATTCCAGCTCTGTGACAGCGCCGCGAACAGCAGCGTCAGGATCAGCACGTTCATCATGTAAACGTCGGTGACCAGCCGCGGCACCAGCGCGATCAGTGCAAACACGACAAACGCGGTAATGAGTTGACGCCGCCGGCTGGCGACGAATGCGGACATTGATGAGGCTGCAGCGCTCTGGGTCATCACAGCCTCCCGAACAGGCCGCTCGGCCTGACGAACAACACCAGAAGATAGAGCGAGTAGACGCCGACGGATTTCAGCGACGCCGGCAGGATTAGCGTGGTGAGCGCCTCGACCAGCCCGACGATCACGCCTGCAACCAGCGCACCGAAAATGCTCCCAAAGCCGCCAAGCGCGACCGTGACATAGGCAATCAGCGCAAAAGTGCCGCCGACCTGCGGATGGATATAGTAGAAAATCGCGAGCACCGTGCCCGCGATCCCGACCAGTGCGGCACCAAGTCCCCAGCCAAGCGCAAACACGCGGTTACGGTCGATGCCGACCAGCGCCACCGCACCCTGATCCTCGCGTGTCGCCTCGAGCGCCTTGCCGAAGTCGGTGCGGGTGATCAGCCAGTAGAGTCCGGCGAACACCGCCAACGAGACCGCTCCACCGAAAATCTGTGGCCACGGCAGGAACACGCCGCCGAGGTTGAGCGTCTTGCCCCCAAGCCACGTATTGGCGATGTTGCGATAATCCGGCGTGAAGAAGTACTGCGCAAGGCCCTGAATGAGCAGCGCAAGGCCGAAGGTCGCGAAGATCTGCACCATGCCGGGATTGGCCTTGGCGCGCATCGCATAGCGGATAATGCCGGCATAAACCGACACACCCAGCACGAACATCAGCGCCACCACCAGCGGCAGAAGCAAGATCGGGTCGAGCGTCGTTGCGAGCACCAGTCCGAAGGTCGCGTACATCGCGAGCATGAGGAACTCGCCGTGAGCGAAGTTCACTACATCCATCAGCCCGAAGATCAGCGAGAGGCCGACCGCGATCAACGCGTAGATCAGCCCCAGCAGGAGGCCGCTCGCGATTACCTGAAGAAAGGCCTGTGTTGTCACCGGGAACAATCCATCGAGGAATGGGTGCGCAAAGCGGCGCTGTCGCCATACACCAGGGTCAAGCTTGCATTAAAAAGGCGCTGCCCCGAAGGCAGCGCCGTTTCCGTCTCAGCCATTCATCGGCCATTTCGGCTCGGCGATCGCAGCCTGCGCCGGATAGACGGTGATGAACTTGCCGCCGAGATATTGCAGCAGCACCGGATCGGCGTCGTCGTTCTGTCCCTCGGGGGTGAACTTGATGCGCTTCCACGGCATGATCGTCTTCTCGCCCGGCGTATCGGTGGCCGCGAGCGCCGCGCGAATCTTCTCGCCATCGGTTGACTTCGCCCGGTCGATGGCGTCGGCCAGGACCAGGATGCAGGTCAGCTGTCGTGAGGTGTTGTCGTTCAGGTCGCGGTTGGCGCGCGCCTTGAACATGTCATTGACCTTGCCGACCGACGGCCGCTTCGCAGCGAGATCGAGCGAGAAGCTCGCGCGCGATATCATGCCGTTGAGCTTGTCGCCCACCGCGTCGAACGTCGCCTTGTCGGAGAAGCCCGCCGCCTGCGCCAGAATGTTGTTCGGCTTGTAGCCGAGTTCATCCATGGTCTTCATGAGAAGAATGGTGTCGGTGGTGTAGCTCGAGGGCAGCAGAACGTCCGGATTGGCGCTCTTGATCTGCTGCACTTCTGCTGTCAGCGATGGTGAACTGGCGCGATACTTGATATCGACGGCAACCTTGTAGCCGCGGTCCGCCGCCAGCTTGCGCTGCACGTTCGACGAGTCGGTGCCGAAAATCGTATCCTCGAAGAACAGCCCGACGGTGTCGATCTTCTTGCCCTTCTTCTTCAGCGCATCCATGAACTCGAACATCGCGAGAGAAAACATCTCGTCATGGGCCGCCGGGCGGAAGAAGAATTTGAGGCCCCGGCGGTGCAGGCTCGGCGACGACGAGTCGGCCGCGATATAGGGGATGCCGTAGCGCTCGCAGGAAGCGCTGACCGTCGCCGACACCGACGAATGGAACGCGCCGCAAATGGCGACCACCTTGTCCTGGGTGATCAGGCGCTCGGCCTCAGCACGTCCCTTCTGCGGATCACCTTGGTGATCGGCGAAAACCAGCTTGATCTTGGCGCCGCCGAGGCCTGCTAGACCGGCGTTCTTGGCGGTCGGCAGATCGAGATCGTGCGAGTTGTTGACGATATCCACTGCGGTTTCCAGAGCATGGCGAGCGTCTGCACCAATCTGGGCCGTCGGTCCCGTCAGAGGCCAGATGCAACCGATCAGGATTTCCTTGCCGGCTTGGGCGAATGCACCCGTTCCCGCCAACGACAGAGCAACACCTGACAACAATACTTCGCGACGATTCATCGACAATACTCCCTGGTTTAACGCAACCTCATGTCTGGCAGAGGCTTGCGGCTGATCTGGCAAAACTCGCAGGCAAGGCTCTTACTGAATGGAAAACTCCGAATTGCGAACGTCCGTCACCAGCATGAAGCCCGGTGCGTGGGTGATTGCGAAAGCTGGCCGCGACTGCAGGATGACCGATTGCGGTGTGACTCCGCACGCCCAAAATACCGGCATTTCATCGGGCTGAATGCTTACTGCATCGCCATAGTCCGGCTTCGCAATATCCTTGATGCCGATCAGCTCTGGCCTGTCGATATGCACTGGCGCGCCATGCACCGCCGGAAAGCGTGTGGTGATTTGAATCGCGCGGATCGCTTCCGCCGGCTTGAACGGTCGCATCGAGACCACCATTGGTCCGGCGAACGGCCCCGCTGACGCGCAGGGAATATTCGTGCGGTACATCGGGACGTTGCGCTTTTCCTCGATGTGACGAATCTTCAGTCCGTCCGCGATCAGCGCTTCCTCGAACGAAAACGAACATCCGATGACGAAGGCGACGAGATCGTCCCGCCAGTGCGCCATGATGTCCGTTGGCTCTTCGGTCAATTGCCCGTCGCGCCAGACCCGATAGCGCGGAATATCCGTGCGGATGTCGAGGTCGATGCCGAGCGCTGGAATGCGCGGATCGCCGACTTCGGACATGCCGATAATCGGACACGGCTTGGGATTGAGTTGGCAGAAGCGATGAAACGAAGCCGCAAGGTTTTCCGGCACGATGGCGAGGTTGCCTTGAACGTAACCGGGCGCAACACCTGCGGTGACGTCAACATTCCCGGAGCGATAGGCCAGCCTCGCGTCCCGGCTTGGCAAATCCGCGCCGAGACTATGAACCGATTGAGACACGTGTTCGGCCGCCGAGAGCATAGGACCCCTCCATTTCTCGTCAAAAAGAGTGGATCATTGCCCCACGATAAAGTCTAGTCGCGTTTTCTTATAAGAAACGATAAGCTGGACTAATAGGTGTGGGGCTACGGCATGGTTGATTTCAAATCGATCGAGACATTTCTCTGGGTGGTGACGCTCGGGAGCTTTGGCGGCGCAGCACGCAAGCTCAACACCACCCAGCCCGCGATCTCGCAGCGCATCTCCCAGCTTGAAGCCGAGATGGGCGTGAAACTGCTGCAACGTGACAGCCGCTCCGTGATGCCGACACCAAGCGGCCGGCAGATGATGCAATACGCCGAGAGACTGATCGGACTACGAGCGGAAATGCTGGCCGCAGTGATGGATCGCTCGGCGATGAGCGGCATCCTGCGTCTCGGCGTTTCGGAAACCATCGTACACACTTGGCTGCCGAAACTGATCGAGCGCGTCGCCAGCACACACCCCAATCTGTCGCTGGAAGTCGAAGTCGACATCACACCCAATCTTCGCGCGCGTCTGCTCGCGCAAGAAATCGACCTCGCCTTTTGCCAGGGGCCGTTGTCGTTATCGAACGTGCGCAATCGCGTGCTGTGCGATTATCCGATTTCCTTTGTCGCCAGTCCGTCGCTCGGTCTCGGCACCGGCGTGTTGACGGTTCATGATCTCGCGCGCTTCGCGATCATCACGTTCGCACGCAAAACGCAGCCTTATGAAATCGTCAGATCCCTGTTCAACCGGCCCGATCTGCCGCAAACGCGCCTGCACGCCAGCGCGTCGCTGGCGACTGTGATCCGGATGGCGACCGACGGCATCGGCGTTGCGGTGATCCCGACCGCGATCGTCGAACGTGAACTCGCGGAAGGTCAGCTGCGTCTTCTGGCCACCGATCTTCAGGTGCCGACGCTGACCTTCGCCGCAAGCTGGCTCGCATCACCCGACACGATGGCCGCCGAACTGGTTGCGGATCTTGCCGTGAAACTCGCACAGGGAGACGACGACAAGGGCGTCTCCCGCGGCGTCAGTGCTGCGACGGCGGCTCGTCCGGTATCTCCAGCGCTTCCGTGAACGGAAACTCGAGCACGATCTCACCGGCAGCGTCAGTAACTTCCAGAGATGCCGACAAGAGGCTCGGGTCCTTACCTTCGTCCTGAAGAATTTGCCGGATGGTGGCGCGAGCCACACGCCATGCGTGGTCTGGGTCGCGCAATTCGGCGCCCTCGGGGTCCGGAATGAGCGTCTCGCCGATGCGAGTGTTGAAGAAGTAACGGGGCATATCTGAAACCTAGGACTGACACCGCAAACCCACAAGGGCGGCCTGCATTTCAGCGCGGCGATTGCAGTTGATCTGGACGGGTCTTTTGATGCCTAAGTGAAAGGCATCTGACGGAATCATGACGTGCATACCATCATCACCGAACCGTTGTTCTATTTTGTGGCGGTTCCGGCGGTGATCCTGCTGGGACTGGCCAAGGGCGGCTTTTCGGGTCTCGGCATCGCATCGACACCGCTGCTGGCACTATACCTGCCGCCACTCGAAGCCGCAGCGCTGATCCTGCCGATCCTGATCACGCAGGACATGATCTCGATCTATGTTTACCGGCGCGATTGGGATGCGTGGAATCTGAAAGTGATGTTGCCCGGCGCGATTGCCGGCATGGCGCTGGGCTGGCTACTGGCCTCGCATCTGTCGGACGCCCTCGTCCGCATCATCATCGGCCTCATCGGGCTCGCGTTCGTTGCCAATACCTGGCTGCGCCGCAACCGAATTGAACCGCATCCAGCGACAACCATCAGCGGCGTATTCTGGGGCGGGGTCTCGGGTTTTACCTCGTTCATGACCCAGGGCGGCGGACCGCCATTTCAGGTTCACGTCCTGCCGCAACGCCTTCCAAAGCTGACGCTGGTCGGCACCACCACCATCTTTTTCGCGGTCGTTAATCTTCTGAAGATCGGCCCCTACTTCGCGCTCGCGCAATTCACGATGAAGAATTTCGCAACGTCGCTGCTCCTGCTGCCGATCGCGGTGCTCGCGAACTTCGCAGGCATCTGGCTGGTTCGTAAAACGCCGACCGGATTGTTTTACAACATTGCCTACGTGCTGCTGTTCGTCATCTCGCTGCTTCTGCTGTGGCAAGGCGTAGCCGCGGTGATCTAGAGCATCGGCAGGCTGCGCGGTTCGCGACCAAGCGGAAACGCCTTGTCGAGTGCGGCGATGTCGCCCTCCGTCAACGTCAGGTTGCCCGCGCCTGCATTGTCCGCCGCATGGCCTGACGACGAAGCCTTGGGGATCGCGAACACCGAGGGCCATCGCGCGAGAAAAGCGAGCGCCACCTGACGCGGCGTCGCGCTGTGTCGCGCGGCGACCTCTCGCAGCACCTTGCCGCCTGCCGATTGTGCATCGGGGAAATCGTCATGACCGAAAGGAGAATAGGCGACCACGGCGACGTTGCGCGCTTCGCACCAGGGAATCACCGAATGTTCGATGGCGCGTTTGTTCAAGTGATACAGCACCTGATTGCAGGCGATGCGGCCCTCGCCCGCGACATCGGCGATCTCAGCAAGATCACCCGCGTCGAAATTGCTCACACCCCATGAGCGTATCTTCCCATCACTGACCAGTTTTTCAAAAGCAGCGACGGTGTCCTCCAGCGCAAATGACCCGCGCCAATGCAGGAGATAGCAGTCCAGCCGATCGGTCTTGAGCCGCTTCAACGAGCGCTCGCAGGCCTGCACCATGCCCTTGCGCGATGCGTTGCCCGGCAATACCTTCGAGACCAGAAACACCTCGTCGCGCCGACCAGCCATGGCCTCGGCAACGACAAGCTCCGCGGCGTCGTACATTTCCGCGGTGTCGATGTGGGTCATGGAGAGATCGAGACCATTGCGCAGCGCTGCAACGGCGGAGGCCCGATCACCCCGGTCGATGTACCAGGTGCCCTGCCCGATGATCGAGACCTGCTTGCCTGTCTTGCCGAATGGCTTGTGCTTCATGCCGTCCTCTATACTGCCAATCGTCATTGCGAGGAGCGGCAGCGACGAAGCAATCCATCTGCTTCGTTGCTTTTGGATTGCTTCGCTTCGCTCGCAATGACCCGTAAAAATACGCCGCGTTCAATAGCCCGTCATTTCGAGATAGCCGATGCCGCTGTGGCTGCCATTGAAACTGATCGGGCCTTCCCAATAGGCGAAGCGCGTGCCCATCCAGCTTTTCGCATTCAGTGGCACGCTATCGATCTTCAGCCCGCGCTCGGGAATGGCGATGCTCCACGTTGTGGGCAGCTTGCGTCGGCCGATATCGGTTGAGCCAGTCGGCGTCATTGCTATCGCGGTCGAGGCAAGCGGCACCGAACGTCCGCCGCCGTCAATCCAGTTTCCCGCGAAATAATTCTGGCCATCCTTCTGCCGGAGGCGAAACAGCATGACTTTCTCCCCGGAATCGAGATGCAGCGAGAACCAGTCCCACCCGGTCTGGTCGGACGCCAGCGGCTGACTGCTCCATTCGCGGTCCATCCATGCATGGCCCGTGACAGCGACCTGTTTATCGCCCAGCGTGATCATGCCCGTTGCTGTGAAATATGGCTGGCTGAAATAGTACGACGCCTGCCCGCGTTCCGATTTCCGGCTGTAGCCGCCGTCACCCTGCAACACCAGCGGACGATCCGTGGTCAGATTCAAGGCGTAACTGAAGTCGCTGCCCGCCGCCGAGACTGCAAGCGGCGCGACATTCCGCGCGTCGAAACCGTCAAGTCCGCGCATCTCCCATGAGTCGATCCATGCACGAAACGGCATCGCCTCCGCACCCCCCTGCCCGACACCGCCGCGCGCGAACTTCTCGGCATAACGATGCGTACTGGCGCTGGTGACCGCTGAATGCCCCATCCATATCTGCTGATTGGCCCAGCCGTCCTGCTGCGCACCGGGGGCCATGGCTTGCCGGAACAAGGTCCATTGCGCGCCCCACTGCGCACCGCCGGCGTCTTTCAAATTCGCGGTGAGGTACCACCACTCGATCCGGTAATCCGGATGCGGGCCATGATCGCGCGGAAATTCAAGCGCTCTGCCCGGAACGACCGCCGTAAACCCCTCGCTTTCGCCGCCCAGTCCGGCAAAGCCCTGCGCGCGCGCGCCCCCGCCGAACATTGCGAGCAGACTGCCGCCAACGAAGGCGCGGCGATTAATGGGGAGATCAGCGCTCATTGGCGAATATCTTGGCAAGAGCGGCGGGTTGCAACCGGATCAGCCGAATGATCGGCAGACACGTCGCGAGCAACGCCGCCAGCATCGCAACCGCAAGCAGTTCCAGCAACTGCGCGGGGAAAATGTGCAGTGGCAATCGCCAACCGAACGCTTTGACGTTCACCACGGCCACCAGACACCACGCCACCAGAATTCCGAGCGGCAGCGCCAGCAGCGCCGTGATGAACGCCACCGACATGGTTTTCAGTAGTTCGATGCCTGCAAGCCGCCGTCGTGTCAGCCCCAGCGCCCACAGCGGCGCCAGTTGCGGCAATCTGCTGTTGCTGAGCGTCAGGAGACTTGTGAGCAGCGCAATACCCGCAACGCCGAGCGTGAACGCATTCAGCGCCGACGTCACCGAGAAGGTGCGATTGAAGATGCGGGTCGACTCGGCCTTGAGAGTCGCCTGATCAAGCAAGCGGCTGGAATCGAGTCTGAATTTCTCCCGCATGGCCGCAACCAGTTCCGGTACTTTCGCCGGCGTCACGCGCAGTCCAAATCGCGTGCGGGCGATCTCGGGCCATCGTTTGGCGAGCGCAACGATATCGATCCCGATCTGGCCCTTCGGATTGCCGTAGTCGGGATAAATTCCCGCCACCTCGACCTGCCATGGCCCCGTTGCCGCAGGAAGCGTCACGCGATCACCGAGGCGAACCTTGAGCCGCCGTGCCAATTGCTCGCTGACCAATGCCCCTTCTCCCGTTCGCACCTTGTCCCAAACGCCGGGCATCGATTTCAGCAGCGGCCAGCGCTCGCGATAGGTCGCGTGATCGGCAAATCCAAGAACCTCAACCGGCAACGTATCCAGCGTCACATCGGTGCGCCACGCCGGCAGGATCGCCTCGACCTCGGGGCGTTGCCGCAGCCACGTTAAAATCTCCGCGCCTTGCACATCGCTGTTGGCGTTCAGATAAACCTCGGCGGCCAGCCGGTCATCGAGCCAATTGGTAAATGTCCGCGAGAAACTCTGCACCATGGTGCCGACCCCGACATTCACCGCCAGCGCGAGCAGCAGCGCCATCAGCGCCAGAGACAATCCGGGCAGTTGCTGCCGGCTGTCGGCCCAGAACCATTTCGCCAACGGACGAACTGTGTTGCGCTGCCCGAAGCTCAACACAGCACCGAGCAGCACCGGCAGCGCCAACGCCGCCGCGAGCAACATCCCTGCAAGCACCAGAAATCCCGATGCGAGGGAATCCCCGATATAGAACGCTCCTGCCGCGGCAAGCAGGACCGCAAGCGCAAATATGCCCTGACGCTTCAGCCATCTCTGTTGAGACTGTTGCCAGGCATAGGGTTGTGCCGCAGCCAGAACAGGAAGACGGTACACGCGAAAGAGCCCCGCACCTGCCGCAAGCAGCGCGCCCAGCACGCTCATGCCAAGGCCAGACAGCCACCAGCTTGCCTTCAGCGAAAGCTGGCCGGGGATTTGTGCGCCATATAACCCGCGCAGGCTCGCGGCGACATCGGGTAGCAGGAACGCTGCAACGACATAACCGCAAATCAACCCGACAATGCCCGACAGCAGCGCCAGCGACACCAGTTCGATCACCAGCACCACGGTGAGCGCGCGCGCCGACACACCGCACGCACGCATGGTCCGCAACATCGGAAGCCGCTGTTCGAACGCGAGCCCGATTGCAGAATGGACAATGAAGAGACCCACCACGAACGACAACAGGCCGAATGCCGTCAGATTCAGGTGGAAGCTGCTGGTGAGACGTTCGAGATCGCTCGGCGCGCCCGCTTCCATCAATCGCAGCTTGTCACCGACGATCTGTTGAAGTGGCGGACGCTTGCCGCCACTCTGCCCGCCCACCAGAAGCCGCGACACCTGATCCGGCATTTTGAGAATGCGCTGCGCGATGCCGATATCGACCAGCAACATACCCGGCGCGAGATTATCCTGAACTGCGAGCGGCGGCAGCGAGGTCCCGCCGCCAATCACCGGCGACGCACCTTCGGGCAGCTTCAGGTCGGACAATGTTTCCGGCGCAACCAGCGTCTGTCCCGGCGGCATCAGGAACGCCAGCAAATTCGCCTGACCGATATCCGGTGCGGCTCCCGCGCCCGCAGGCAATGACACCGGCTCGATGCCGAGCAACCGGAGCGCCCGCCCCCCGATCAGAACACGACCTTCCACCACCGGCGACACCGGCCAGTTGGCAAGGCGCAGATCGACGAACAACTGTTGCGGAAACGAGGGGCTGTCTCGTCCGACCAGCATTGCGGTGTTGCCGCCGCCGAATGTCGCCGCCGCGCGGTCATAGCTGCTGCGCGCCTGTTGATTGAGCGCCTGTACGCCGCTCCACAGCGCGGTGGCTGAAATCAATCCAACCAGCAATGTGGCCAGTTGCATCCGGTGCCGCTTCCAGTGGCTCAACAGACCCACGAGAATCCACAGCGGACGCGTCATTTGATCTGCCCCGCGCTGAGATGGACTCGCCGGTCGAGTGTTGCGGCCAGCCGCTCGCTGTGCGTCACCATCAGAAAACCACAGCCGGTGCGCGCCACCAGATCGCGCGCCAGCGCCAGCACATCGTCGGCGGTTTTCTCGTCGAGATTTCCGGTCGGCTCGTCAGCCAGAAGCACCAGTGGCTTGATCGCCAGCGCGCGCCCGATCGCAACGCGCTGTTGCTGTCCGCCGGACAACTGCTCGGGATAGCGGTCGAGCATCGCACTCAACCCAAGACGCTGCACCAATTCGTCCTGCCACGCAGGATCGTGCCGTCCCGCGATCCGGGCCTGGAGCGCGAGATTGTCGCTAACCTGAAGACTGGGGATCAGGTTGAACTGCTGAAACACGAGACCGAGCCGGTCGCGCCGCATGGCAGCCCGGTCTCCGTCGGAGAGATCGGACACCAACGCGCCGTCAAGCCAGACTTCGCCGCTATCCGCCTTGTCGAGGCCGGCGATCAGATGAAGAAGCGTGCTCTTGCCGCTGCCGGACTCACCGGTGAGCGCCACGCTCTCGCCTGCGGCCAGCGCAAGATCGACGCCGCGCAAAACCGCAAGCTGCTCCTCCGACGTCCGATAGGATTTGGTGAGATTGCGAACCGTCAGCATGATCGCGGAGGATCATACATGGCCCCGGAGGAAACGTACATCGCCGCACGTCATTGCGAGCGAAGCGAAACAATCCGGAAGGCCCCAGGAAAGGTCCGGATGCTTCGCCGCAAGTGCTCCTCGCGCCGCAAATCCTCCTCGCAATGACGGGAGGGATCTAAACGTCAATGGCCGGGACGAGCCCGGCCATGACAACGTGCGAAGACGCAAAGACTACGTCAAACTGAGTTCGTACTTTTCGATGTCCTTCGCGCGCTCGGAGTCCGCAGCCGCCCGGTGATCGGTCGCGATCATGGTGTAGACCGCAGGCAGCACGAACAGCGTGAACAGCGTGCCGATTGTCATGCCGGCCACGACGACCAGACCGATGGAGAAGCGGCTCGCAGCACCAGCACCGCTGGCCGTCAGCAACGGCAGCAGACCGGCAACCATCGCCGCAGTGGTCATCAGGATCGGCCGCAACCGGACCCGCGCGGCGTGCTCGATCGCGGTTCTGCGATCAAGCCCCTCCTTCAACTGAAGTTCGTTGGCGAACTCCACCATCAGGATGCCGTGCTTGCTGATCAGTCCGATCAGCGTCACCAGACCGACCTGCGTGTAGATGTTGATCGTCGCAAGACCGAAGTAGAGCGGAATCAACGCACCCGAGATCGCCATCGGCACCGAGATCAGGATGACCAGCGGATCGCGGAGACTTTCGAACTGCGCCGCCAGCACCAGGAAGATGATGACGAGCGCGAACGCGAAGGTGACAGCAAGCTGGTTTCCTTCCTGCACGTATTGCCGCGCGTCCGCGAGAAAGTCGCGACTGAAGCCCGCAGGCAATTGCTTGGCCTGCTCCTCGAGGAATTCAACGGCACGGCCAACGGTGACGCCCGGCATCGGCACCGCCTGGAAGGTCGCCGAGTTCAGCTGATTGAAATGCGTCAACGAGTTCGGGTTGGTCTTGGTTTCGATGCTGACGATCGTCGAAAGCGGGACCTGCCGGCCGCCGGTTGTCGCGACGTAGTACTTCTCCAGCGCTTCCGGCGAGAGTCGAAGACCACGCGGCACCTGCGGGATCACCTGATAGGAGCGCCCTTCCAGATTGAACCGGTTGACGTAGTTGCCGCCAAGCAGCGTGGACAGTGTGGTGCCGACCGCAGCCATGTTGATGCCGAGGTCGTTAGCTTTCGACCGGTCGATATTGACACGCACCACCGGCTGGTTGAACGCCAGATCGCTGTCGGCCACGATGAACAGACCACTCGCGCGCGCCGCTTTCTTCAGCTTTTCCATCTGCTCAAAGACAGCCTGGAAGCCGCTGGTCGTGCTGATAACCATCTGGACCGGCAAGCCGCCCGGCCCGCCCGGCAGCGCCGGCAGGTTGAACGCAAACGCGTTGACGCCTTCGATCTTGCTCAGTTCCGCCTGAACCAGTGGCTTCAGCGTGAGCGACGACCGCTTACGCTCATCCCATGGCTTCAGAATCATACCCGCAATGCCGTTAGCAGGTCCGGCGGTACCGGTGATGATGAACCGCAGATCGGTTTCGGGGAAGCTCCCGAACGCCTTGTCGAGTTTGGTGCCGTAATAGTTGCTGTAGTCGATATTGGCGTATTGCGGCGCCTTGGTCACAGAGAACAGAATGCCCTGATCTTCTTCGGGCGCCAGTTCCTTATTGGTGTTCATGTACATGAAGCCAACCAGGAACAGGATAGTCGCGCAGAAAAGAACGGTGATCGGCCGATAGTCGAGCGAGCGGTCGAGTTTGCGCCCGTACCAGCGCGTCACCTTGCCGAATACGTTATCAACGATCTTGGCGAATTTTCCGTGCTGGCCGCCGCTCTTGAGCAGCACCGAGCACATCATCGGAGATAGCGTCAACGCGACAATGCCCGAGATGATCACTGACCCCGCGAGCGTGAACGCGAATTCGCGGAACAATGCACCGGTCAGACCGCCGAGGAAGCCGATCGGTGCGTATACCGCAGCCAGCGTGATGGTCATCGAGATGACCGGGCCGACGATTTCGCGCGCACCTATCAGAGAGGCTTCAACGGGCGATTTGCCCTCCTCCAGATGCCGGTGGATGTTTTCGACCACAACAATAGCGTCATCGACCACAAGTCCGATCGCAAGCACCATCGCCAGCAGAGTCAGGAGGTTGAGCGTAAAGCCCATCGCAAGCATCAGAATGCACGCGCCGACCAGCGACAGCGGAATGGTGACAACCGGAATGATGACCGAGCGCAGCGAGGCCAGAAACAGGAAGATCACGACGACGACGATGACGACCGCTTCGAGCAAGGTGTTGCGCACTTCATCGATCGACGACTGAATGAACTTGGTCGAATCGTAAGCCACCCGCATTTTCAGCGATGGCGGCAGATTGCGCTCGATTTCCGGGAACAGCGCACGCACGCCCTTCACGATATTCAGCGGGTTGCCCTGCGGCGTCGACTGCACGCCAATGAAGATCGCCTGCTGGCCGCTGAGCGACACGCTGGAATCCGTACTCTGCGCACCAAGTTCGACAGTTGCGATGTCCTCAAGCCGGACGAACCCGCCGTCCTTGGCCTTCACGGTCATCCGCTTGAACTGGTCGATACTGGTCAGGTCGGTATTGGTCGTCACGTTGGAGACGATGAAATACCCTTTGGACTGACCGGCGGCAGCCTGGAAATTGTTCGCCCTGATCGCAGTGGACACATCTTCCGCTGATACATTGCGGCCGGCCATGCGCGCCGGGTCGAGCCAGATGCGGGTGGCGAGCGTCTGCGCACCGAGAATATCGGCAGACGCAACGCCATCGACCGTCGCCAGGATCGGCTGAACGACACGTGCGAGATAGTCGGAAATCTGCGGTCCGCTCAATTCGTCGCTGGCGAAGCCGAGATACATCACGGCCGTGGTCTGGCCAGTCGATTTGGTGATGACGGGATCGTTAGATTCTCTTGGGATCAAATACCGGACCGAACTCACCTTTGAGCTGACTTCGGTCAGCGCCGAATTCGGATCGACGTTGAGCTTGATATAGACCGAGATCGTGCTGAGGCCCTGCACCGACGACGACGTGATGTAATCGACGCCCTCCGCAGACGCGACCGCCTGCTCGATCGGCTGCGTGATGAACCCCTGCATCAGGTCCGGTGACGCGCCAGGATAGGACGTCGTAATCGTGACGACCGTGTTCGACAGCTTGGGATACTGACGAATTCCCAGATGCGTCGCCGCCTGGAAACCGATCAGCAGGATCAGCAGGCTGACGACAAGCGACAGCACTGGCCGCTTGATGAAGATATCAGTGAAGGCCATGAGCGGCGCTCCGTTAAGAAATCAATTGCGCGGCGGCTGCGCGGGAATCGGCGGCGGCGGATCGGACGAAATCGTGACGGCAGAACCGGACTGCAGCTTGAGCTGTCCAACGGCGACGACACGGTCGCCGGATTTTACGCCGCTCGTAATAACGACTCGTCCGTGAACCCGAGAACCGGTCTTCACGAAGGTCCGGTCCGTCTTCAGCGAAGATTTCCCTTCCGCATCCTTGGTCTCGGTGATCAGCCAGACGGAATCGCCGTAGAGCGTGTAGTCGACGGCGGTCTCAGGCACGGTGACCACCGCTGGCTTCGGCGGCAGTTCAACCGTGGTGGTGGCGAACATACCGGGTTGCAGAATCCGTTCCGGATTCGCAAGCGTCGCCTGAATCCGCACGTTGCGGGTGTCGGCGCTGATCTGCGGCTCAATCGTGGTGATCTTGCCCTCGAAGGTGCGGCCCGGATAGGCGTCCACAACGATGCGGACCGTCTGGCCGACATTGAGAACCGCGCGATCTTTTTCAGTCGCCGTGAAGTTCAGGAACAGTTGCGACAGATCGGTCAATGAGACGATCTGCGTTCCGGCGCTCAGATACTGGCCGAGTTCGACCATACGCACACCGAGATCGCCATCGAACGGCGCCTTGATCCGCTTCTGCGAGATGATCGCCTCGGTCTTGGCAACCGCTGCCTGGGCCTGGTCGAAAGCCGCCTGCGACTGGTCGACCGTCGCCTGCGGACCGAAACTCTTTGCCGCGAGCGCCTTGGCGCGATCGAGCGCAAGCGAGGCGGCCAGCGTCTGCGCCTTGTAGCTCGCAAGATCGCTCTGATCCGGCGCGTCGAAAATCTGGATCAGCGGATCGCCCGCCTTCACTTTCGTGCCTGCCGTGAACAGAATCTCGGTAACACGACCGCTGACGTCGGTCGTGACGTTGACCTGATGGACAGCGGCGAGATCGCCGACGCCGGTCAGCAGGTTCGGCAACACTTCCGACTTAGCTTCCACCGCGCTGACATTGGTCGGCGGCGGCTTCATGCTGGCGAAGTACTTCTTGATGCCTTCGCTACGCAGGTGGTTGAAGCCGACAATGACCACCACCAGAAGCACGAGCGCGCCGCCGACGATGATCATCCAGCGTGTCATGCGCACCGGCTTGTGCTGCGTCTTTTCGCTCGACGAAGGAGTTTGATGAGAAGGTGTGCTCTTGGCGTCCATGTTATGCACTTTCCGCAATTCTGACCGCCGCCTGCGAGAGCGGTGGAACGGTATCCAAATAAGAAGAGATAGCCCGGCCGTTCATTCCGATTCCTCGCAGAATGAACTGGCAAATCTGACGTTCGAAATCCGGTGCGCTGGGATACGTCAAAGAAGGAGTCGCAGGAAGCCTTGTCAGGGCAATCATGTGAACAACCTGATGCGCAAACCAGAACAGATTGAGTGATTTTCCCTCGACCCGCTCCGCATCGCCGGTTTCTATCGCACTTTCAAGCGAAGCCTCGAAGATCGGACCAATCAGGCCTCCGATTTTGTCATAGAGCAGCCTTGCGAATTCGCCATCGGTCAACTGGCTGGAAATTAGCAGCCTGACGCGCTGGGCGTCTTCCTGGTCCGGCGCATCGGTGGCGCGCATAAAATGCACAACCATTTCGCGGATGAGAATGACCAGCGTTGCGGTCGATGGCTTCAACTCGCGCAGCCGAATCAACTCTGGATCAGCTTCGCAGGCCTCCGCGAGAATTTCAGTATAGAGTGCGGCTTTAGTTGGGAAATGCTTGAACAGCAGCCCCTCGGAGATGCCGGCGGCTTGCGCGACACTGCGCGTCGTCGTCCCCGCAAAACCGTACAGGGCGAAACAACGTTTGGCCGCCTCCAGAATCTGCTCCCGGCGGAGATCACTCGTCAGTCTGATGGTGCTCATTTGGCGTGTGAGTAAGCACTCACTTAGCCCAAAGTCAATTGGATTTGCTGCTGTGCAGCGCGCATTTTCGCCATATTCGGCGGGCTTCGCCGACTTGGGCGGCCATGCGGATGTTCGCTCCCGCACATCATCAGGAGCAACGCGATCAACTCACGGTTGAGGTGATGGTATCGCGGTTCCACGCGAACGGACTTGCTTCGCGCGTCCAATCATACCGCTTCGCCGGTCGCGACATCGAATGTCGATCCTGGGCAATGCTCAAAACGAGGCCTTGCCTAAATCGATCGAACCCGCCTCAATGCGCCCAACAAATGGTCCCTGCGCCAGCAGGAAGACCGCAAAGGCCCGCAGTGAAACAGGGCCGCGAGGGGGAGATCGTATGACGACGGTAAATACGCCGGGCAATGACCCGACGGTCATTTCCGACGAGGCTTTGCGCAAGGCCGAGGAATTCATCGAAGCGGATGAGGGTGCGACCAACAGGCTCGGCGGGCTCGCGGGGCAAGTCGTCACCTACATCGCCATCGCCATGAGTCTGTTTCATCTCTACGCGGCCTACGCGATCGTTCCGACCACGGAGCTTCGCTACACCCACGTCGCATTCACGCTGCTGCTCTCGTTTCTACTGTTTCCGGTCGCGGCGCGTTTTCGCAACCGCGTCCGCTGGTGGGACATCATCCCCGGCATTCTTGCTGTCGCGACCATTATCTACGCGATATGGGGCGGCGACGATTTCACCGATCGCGCCACGATGCCCGATCGCTGGGACGTTATCGTCGGCGTGATCTTCATCGTGCTGGTGCTGGAGGCAACCCGCCGCACCACAGGCGCGATCATGCCGGTGGTCGCAATCCTTTTCATCGCCTATGCGATGCTCGGCCCCTACTTCCCCGCACCCTGGACCCACCGCGCCTACGACCTGCCGCGGCTGGTCGGACACCTTTTCATTACACTCGAAGGCATTTTCGGCGTCGCGGTCGACGTGTCAGCGACGCTGATCATCCTGTTCACGATCTTCGGCGCGTTTCTTCAGCAATCCGGCGCCGGAAAATTCTTTATCGACTTCTCGCTGGCCATGATGGGCGGCAAGCCGAACAGCGCCGGACGCACCGTGGTGCTGTCATCGTTCCTGCTCGGCGGACCGTCCGGCTCTGGCGTCGCCACCACGGTCATGATCGGCACCGTCGCCTATCCGATGATGAAGAAGGCCGGCTTCGAGAAAAACGCAGCCGGCGGCCTGCTCGCCGCGGGTGGCCTCGGCGCGATCCTCTCGCCTCCGGTGCTGGGCGCCGCGGCGTTCCTGATCGCGGAGTTTCTCAAGATCAGTTATCTCGACGTGATCTGGATGGCGACCATCCCGACCTGTCTCTATTATTTTTCGCTTCTCATCATGGTTGAACTCGACGCCAAGAAATTCGGCGCGCGCGATGTCAACTTCAAGCCGGAGATGTCGCTCGGCGAAATGACCAAGCGTTACGGCTTCCACTTCATCTCGCTTATCGCCGTCGTGTTCTTCATGGTAATCGGCTACTCGCCGATGCTCTCGGTGTTCTATGCGATCATCACCACATTCGCATTGAGCTTCCTGCGCAAGGACACCGCGCTGATGCCTCCGAAGCTGAAGCGCGCGCTGGCTGACGGATCAATCGGCGCGCTCAATGCCGCCACGACCTGCGCATGCGCCGGCATCGTCGTCGGCATTGTGACACTGACGGGACTAGGCCTGAAATTCTCGTCGATCGTGATTTCCTACGCCGGCGGCAGCCTGCTGCTGACAGCAATCTACACGGCGCTGATCGTCTGGATTATCGGGCTCGCCGTGCCTGTCACCGCCTCCTACATTATTTGCGCGGTGATCGCGGCTCCTGCCCTGATCAAGCTCGGCGTGCCGGATTACGCGGCGCACATGTTTATCTTCTACTACGCAGTGCTCTCCGAGGTTTCTCCGCCAACCGCGCTGTCACCGTTCGCGGCAGCCGCCATCACCGGCGGCGATCCCTACCGAACCACGCTGCAATCGTGGAAATACACCCTGCCCGCGTTTCTGGTGCCGTTCGTGTTCGTGCTTGATCCGCAAGGTGTCGGGCTGCTGCTCAACATCCCGAAGGGCGGCTCATGGGTCGATATTCTCGAAATCAGCATCAAGACCACGCTCGGCCTGATGGCGCTGGCGATGGCGGCACAGGGCTGGATTCTGCGGCGAACAACATTGATCGAGCGCGGACTGCTGGCCCTCTCGGGACTTCTGCTGGTGTTCCCGAGTCTGATCGAGGCCCTGATCGAAGCGGCGATTGGTCGCGATATTTCTTATACTTATGTACCCGGCGTCCTGATCGGATTGGGGGTATTGTTGTGGCAGGCAAAGGGACCGGCAATTCAACGACCGGCCTGAAAGTTTCATAGGGAGGAACACTGGAATGACGAGAACGACAAAAATCGCTGCTGTACTTGCCTTCGCGCTGTCCGCTGGGTTGGCGCTCTCCGCCCACGCGCAACAGAGGACGATGGCGATCGGAACAGGCGGCACCGGCGGCGTGTACTATCCGCTCGGCGGCGCTGTTGCGAACGTCCTGTCGAAAAACCTGCCGAACGTGCAGGCAACGGCGGAAGTCACAGGCGGATCGGTCGACAACCTCAAGCTGATCGGCACCGGAAAGAACGAACTCGGCTTCACCATGGCCGACGCGGCGCTGAACGCCTTCAACGGCGAAGACAAGTTCAAGAGCGGCAAAATCCCGCTGCAAACGTTGCTCGTGGTCTATCCCAACCGCATGCACGTGGTGACCGTCGAAGGCACCGGTATCGAGAAGATGTCCGACATGAAGGGCAAGCGCGTCTCCACGGGATCGCCGGGCAGCGCGACCGAAGTGATGGCGTTCCGCGTCATCGAGGCCTCCGGTCTCGACAAGGACAAGGACTTGAAGCGCGAACGCCTTGGTGTCGCCGAGTCCGTCAACGCGATCAAGGATGGCAAGATCGATGCCTTCTTCTGGGTCGGCGGCATCCCGACCGCGGCGGTGACCGATCTCGCAGCAACCCCGGGCGTGAAAATGAAACTCGTCGACCATAGTGAGACGGTCGACAAGATGAACGCGAAGTACGGCAAGCTCTACACCGCCAGCACGATCAAAGCGGGCTCCTATCCGGGCTACGACAAGGAGAACAAGATTGCCGAAGTCTGGAACCTGATCGTGACCGGCGACAAGATGAGCAATGACGATGCTTATACGATCGTGAAGACGCTGGTGGAGAAAAAGGCCGATCTCGTCGCGGTCCATAAGGAAGCCCTGAGCTTCTCGCTGGACAATCAGGTCCAGACACGTTCGCCCGTTCCCTTCCATCCGGGCGCATTGAAGTACTTCAAGGAAAAGGGTATCGGCGGCTAATCTGCGCCGGCGTTGCTTTCGACGAAACCCCGGCCCTCGCGCCGGGGTTTTTCGTTGCGATTACGATGTAGCCTTCGGCGCATCGCGGTCGATTGCGAGATCATCGAACCACGGCTGGTTGTTACCTGCAATTGACGCAGCGATCATGCGGGACGCAAGATAGCTGTAGGTAATGCCATTGCCACCGTAGCCGTACGCCGCATGAATACGCGGATGACCGGGCACACGCCCGATCAACGGCAATCCGTCCGTCGTCGTGCCGAAAGCTCCGGACCAAACGAACTCCGCCACCGGTTCGGCGTGTGACCACAGCCCGTTCAGCTTCCGCAAAATGGTCTCCGCCTTCGCCGGCATTAACCGGTCACGCGCCTCCGGCTCGATCACCTGGTCGTCGTCCTCGCCGCCCATGATGATCCGGTTGTCCCGCGTCGTGCGTGCGTAGCTGTAATTCTCGGAAGCCTCCCAGATCAGCGCGCCATCGCGCCAGATCGCGCTTGGCGCCTGCGGAGGAGTGGCAATGGCCCAGCTCGACGAAACCTTGTGAAGGCTGGAGGTGAGAAAGTCCGGCATCACGTAGCCGGTCGCGAGAACGACCTGCTTCGCTTCGATCACATGACCGCTGTCGAGTTCTACGACGACCGCCTGCCCGCTGCTGTCGTATTTTTCCGCGCTGGCATCGAATATCCTGACACCATGCGACGTCGCCATCGCCAGTAGCGCCTGACATAGCAACAACGGATCCGCATCCGCCGAGCCAATCGAATGGATCGCCGCCTCCCGGTAAAGGCCGAACTTTTCGAGCAACGTCAGGTGATCCAGATAGTCGCCGGGCAGCCCCGCGCGCATGCGCAGCGCGTGTTCGACCTGCAGTTCGCGCGCGCCGACTTTGCCGGCGGCGAGATAAAGCGAACGCTTGTGCCGAATCCCGCATGCAAGCCTGTGCGTATTCACCAGTTCGGCCAGCCCGCTGACCGCTTCGAAGCTGCGGCGATAGATATTCGCCGCGCGCTCGAATCCATACATCGCGGTGAGATCGTTCAGGGACCGGTCGATCTCCCACAACAGCATCGCGGTGCTCGCCGTTGTGCTGCCGAAGCCCGGGCGCTGCCGGTCGATGACGCAGACCTCATGGCCCTGCGCGGCGAGATGCTCGGCCGCCAGCGAACCTGTGACACCCGCGCCTACAACCAGAATCTCACAGCGGAAATCCCGCTCGACGACGGGACGGACGGGCTGCCCAAGCCGCTGACTCCACGGCGATGTGCCTCCGCGCAAGTCGTTTTGCCGAACTCTCTCTGGATCGAACATCATTCGCTTCAATCATGGGCTGGAACGGTACCCCCGTGTACCGCAGCCATGATGACGCCAGAACGTGGCAAAAGTTCCGCCGGATCAGGCCCCCTCGTCCAGCGCGACCATCTCGCGTTTTTTGCGAAGCGACGGCAGCAACGGCCCGATCAGCAGGATGGCGGCGATCACCAGACAGATCGCCGATATCGGACGCTGCACGAACGTCATCAAGTCGCCCTGCGACAGGATCAGCGACTTGCGCAGGTTGTTCTCCATCAGCGGTCCAAGCACGAAGGCCAGCACCAACGGCGCGGGCTCGTATCCGAACTTGCGCATCAGGTAGCCGATCACGCCAAACCCCACCATGACGTAGACGTCGAAGACATTGTTGCTGCTGCAGTAGACGCCGACGATGGTGAACAACAGGATCATCGGAAACAACACGTTGTAAGGCAGCTTCAGCAGTTGCACCCACATGCCTATCAAAGGCAGGTTCAGAACCAGCAGCATGAGGTTGCCGATATACATGCTGGCGATGATGCCCCAGAACAGTCCGGGGTTCTGGGTGATCAGCAGTGGCCCCGGCTGAAGGCCGTGAATGACGAACGCGCCGAGCAGCAGCGCCATCACAACGTTCGGCGGAATACCAAGCGTCATCAGCGGAATGAACGCGCCGCCCGCCGCCGCGTTATTCGCAGCCTCCGGTCCCGCAACGCCTTCGATTGCCCCTTTTCCGAAACGCTCCGGCGTTTTCGATAACCGCTTCTCCAGCGCGTAGGACGCGAACGACGCGACCACCGCGCCGCCGCCGGGCAGGATGCCGAGGAAGAATCCGAGCAGCGTGCCGCGACCGACCGGCCCGGCGCTGGCCTTCCAGTCTTCTTTATTGGGCAGAAGCTGCGTGATTTTGGTGTTGATCACATCGCGCTTGATAACCTGCTCGATATTGATGAGGACTTCGGCGACACCGAACAAACCCATCACCACCGGCACGAGCCCGATTCCGTCAATCAATTCGAGGCGGCCGAATGTCAGGCGCGGCATCGCGTTGATGCTGTCGAGGCCGATCAAACCTAGTACGACGCCAATGCAGGCCATCAGCAGCGCCTTGGCCATTGAGCCCTGCGTCAGGAAGGTCAGCACCACGAGGCCGAGCACCATCAGGCTGAAATACTCCGCCGGTCCGAACGAGACCGCGACGTCCGCCAGCGACGGCGCGATCAGCATCAACGCCACCAGCGAGAAGGTACCCGCGATGAACGAGCCGAGCGCGGAGATACCGAGAGCCGGTCCGGCCCGTCCCTGCTTCGCCATCTGGTGGCCGTCGATACACGTCACCACAGACGCCGCCTCGCCTGGAATATTGACGAGGATCGACGTGGTCGAGCCGCCATACATCGAGCCGTAGTAGATACCGGCCATCATGATGATGCCGGACTCCGGCGTGCCGGACAGCGTCACCGGAAGCAGCAGCGACATCGCCGAGATCGGACCGATGCCCGGCAACACGCCGACCAGCGTGCCGATGAAAACACCGATGAAACAATACAGCAGGTTCACCGGCTGGAGCGCGACGCCGAGACCGTGCGAAACGTTGACGAGAACATCCATGAGCTTGCCCGATCAGCCGATGTTGAACATGCCCGAAGGCAACTGGATGAGCAGTCCGTGCTTGAGCACCCACCAGACGCCGAGCGGCGCGAGCACCGCCAGTGGGATCGCAAGCGTCCAGCGCACCGGATCGATCACGCGCAGCAACAACAGAAGCAGTGGAATCGTCGCCAGCAGAAAGCCGAGCGGCTCAAGCAGGAACGAAAATGCGGTCAGACATGCGATAACCACCACCGGCTTGGTCCAGCGCGTTCCCGCCCACAGCGAGCCGATCGTCCGCCCTCCTTCCGTGACAGCCGAGACAACGATCGTGACGGCAAACATGCACATCAGTATTCCGGTGTAGAACAGCACGAAGCCTGAACCCGGATCGTTGATGCTGCCGATACTGAGCTTGAGACCCGCCCAGATCACGAAGATACCGAGTGCCAGGCCGATCACCCCGCCCCACAGTTCGGAATTGTTCAGCCCGATTTTTGCACGGCCCGCCTCTGCCATCGCACTTCTCCCCCAAAAGCATCAGGGCAGGGCCCGCGGCAAGCGCGGGCCCTGCGTAAAGCGCGCAGACCTTAGTTGGTCTTTTTGGCGAGCCCGAGCGAATCGATCACTTTGCGTTCTGAATCGGTGACTTCGGCGACGAACTTCTTATAGTCCTCGGTGTTTTTGTAGTTCACCACCATGTCGAACTTCGCCAGCGTCGCAATCACTGCCGGGTCTTCAAGCGCCTTTTTGAAGGCATCGTGCAACTTGGCAACGATCTTCGGGTCCATACCCTTTGGACCGGCAATGCCGAACGGTGAATCGTACACCATCGAATAGCCGAGTTCGTTCAGTGTCGGCGCGTCGGGGAAGTTCGGCGAACGCTTCGAGGTCCAGACCATCAGCAGGCGCAGCTTGCCCGCATCGACCAGCGGACGCCATCCGGTGGAATCCGCCTGAAGCATGGTGTGCTGTCCAAGGACGGCGGCATTGGTCTCCGCTCCGCCCTTGAAAGGCACCTGAGTGAGCTTGATACCCGCTTTCGCCGAGATCTGCTCCATGCCGATGTGCAGCGAAGTGCCGGCACCCGGGGTCGCATAGGTGACCTTGCCGGGATTGGCCTTGGCGAAATCAACCACGTCCTTCCAGGTCTTGAACTGCGATTCCGCGTTGGTGGTTACGCCGAAGGTGTAACCGGTCAAATGAACGATGTAGGTAAAGTCCTTGTTGGCGTCCCACGACACCTGCTGCATCAGCGGCAGCCGGAACACGGTGATCGGAATCTGCGAAATAGTGTAGCCGTCCGGCTTTGCCGCCGCAGCCATTGTCGCCGGACCGACGGTGCCACCGCCGCCCGCCTTGTTGTCCACGACAACAGGCTGGCCGAGAATTTTCGATGCACTCTCCGCCATCGCGCGCATCGAGATATCGGTCGAGCCGCCCGCGGGCCACGGCACGATCAGTGTGATCGGCTTGGTGGGATAGTCCTGCGCCATCGCGACACCGCAAGTCGCCGCAAATGCAGCCGCGGCCAATCCGGTCTTCAGTACGGTTCGATAAGTCATTGAATATTTCTCCCCTTGGCAGTTCGTGACGATGTCCGAACCTGTGTTGTTCTATTTTATCGAGCGATGATCCCCGAAATCGGCGCGAAAGAAAAGCAAGGAGACGCATGAGGACGCAGTTATTTGCCGCGCATCACGCTGCTGCGTCATATGATCCCAGTTCAAACGGCCTCTCGTTCGCTTAGCGAAACAGGCGCCCCACATTCAGACACCGCACCGCGCATGTCCGGGAAAAATCGTCCCTTTTGACGTCGTCAAAATCGACCCAACAGCGGCTGTGGATCGGCTATGCTCGTGGAACCATCGGCATCCGGCCGTGGCCGGAACGGAGCCTTTTCAATGCACCGCGTGACCATCACCCTTGACGACGATCTCATGGCGGATCTGGACCGCATGATCGAGCAGCACGGCTATCAGAACCGTTCCGAGGCCATCCGTGATTTCGCCCGGGCCGGGATGCAGCAGGCGTCGCAGGACGCTGGAAAAGCTGGCGGCGAATGCGTCGCGGCGCTGGTCTATGTCTACGATCACGCGGCGCGCGATCTCTCCAGCCGGCTCGTGAACAACTTCCACGACCACCACGATCTGTCGCTGGCGACGCTGCACGTCCACCTGGACAATGATAACTGCATGGAAATCACCGCGCTCAAAGGCCGGACCGCCGACGTGCAGCATCTGGCCGATCACGTTATCGCGGAGCGCGGCGTGCGCTATGGCCGTGTCGTGATGATCCCCACCGACCCCGGCGCCAAGCCGTCCGCCGCGCGCAAGCGCCCGGCGCATCGGCACACCTGATCCTCCATTTCCGGAGATGTTTCCGGCGCAAACCTGCGGTATCGATCCATCATGACAAAATCCAGATCCAATCTTCAGATCGATTCCGCGCGCCTTTGGGGCGACATCCATGAAACCGCGAAATTCGGCGCCACGCCGAAAGGCGGCGTCAAGCGCCTGACCCTCGGCGCGGAAGACAAGCAGGTGCGAGACTGGTTCCGCACCGCGTGCGAGGCCGCGGGCTGCGACGTCAGCGTCGATGCGCTCGGCACCATGTTTGCAATCCGGCCCGGCCGGGATATGTCGAAGCCGCCGATTGGAATCGGCTCCCATCTCGACACCCAGCCGACCGGCGGTAAATACGACGGCATCCTCGGCACACTCGCCGCGCTCGAAGTGGTCCGCGCCATGAACGACGCCGGGATCGAGACCGAGTTTCCCATCTGCGTCTGCAACTGGACCAACGAGGAAGGCTCGCGTTACGCACCAGCCATGATGGCGTCCGCCGCCTATGCCGGCGACTACACCACCGACGACATTCTCGGCCGCAAGGATGCCGACAACATCACGGTCGCCGAAGCGCTCGATACTATCGGCTATCGCGGCGCGGACGCGGTCGGGAAACAGAAGTTCAGCGCCTTCGTCGAACTGCACATCGAACAGGGTCCGCTGCTCGAAGCCGAAAACAAGACCATCGGCGTGGTCGATCGCGGCCAGGGTATCATGTGGTACAACGGCTCGATCGCGGGTTTCGCCAGCCACGCCGGGACCACGCCGATGCCGCTGCGCAAGGATGCGCTCGCAGCGTTTTCCGAAGTCGTGCTCGCAGTGGAAAAGATCGCGCACGATCTCGGGCCGAATGCGGTCGGCACCATTGGTGAAATCAAGATCGACAACCCGTCGCGCAACGTGATCCCCGGAGACCTCACATTCACCGTGGATATTCGCAGCTCTGAATCTGCCACGCTGGACAAGCTGCACGATGCCCTGCAAGGCGAGGTCGCGGACATCATAGCGCGCCGCAACGTCAAGATCACAGTCGAGCAGATCTGGCGCAAAGAGCCCACCGTCTTCAATTCAGCGCTCGTCGATGCGGTTGAGGCTGCCACCAGGGAAATGGGCTACAGCCATCGCCGCATCACCTCCGGCGCCGGCCACGACGCCTGCAACCTGGCTGCTGTCGTTCCGGCGGCGATGATCTTCGTCCCCTGCAAGGACGGCATTAGCCACAACGAACTGGAAGACGCAACGCAGGCCGACTGCACGGCGGGCGCGAACGTGCTGTTGCACACCGTTCTGGCGCTGGCAGGCGTTGCGGGAGCGGACAAGACGGGCAACTAAGACATCTTGTTAAGACGCAATTCAGGGTCGTCCCGGCGAAGGCCGGGACCATCACCCCTAGCCGGTCAGCAAGGCACGTCATACATCTCGCCTAATCTCCTCTGTCAGGGAGTATGGGTCCCGGCCTTCGCCGGGACGACCCTGAAAGTTTTGCGGCCTCACGATCGAAAGCTCGCTCATTATGACTTCCAAAGCATCCGCTCCTCCCGTCGCGCCGCGCCGTCCTCACAATTTCACGCACCACGGCATTACCGTGACCGACGATTATGCGTGGCTGAAGGATGACAACTGGCAGGAGGTGCTGCGTGAACCATCGGTGCTCAAGCCCGACATTCGCGCCTATCTCGAAGCCGAAAATGCCTATGCCGATACCGTCCTTGGTCATACGACCGGGCTTCAGCAAAAGCTCGTCGCGGAAATGCGCGGGCGCATCAAGGAGGACGATTCCAGCGTCCCTTCGCCTGACGGCCCGTTTGCCTACTTCCACAAGTATCGCGAAGGCGGTCAGCATGAGCAGATCGGCCGACAGCCTCGTGACGGCGGCGAGGCACGGTTTATCATCGACGGCGATGAACTGGCGAAGCAGAGCGAATACTTCCGGTTCGGTGAAGCACGCCACTCTCCCGACCACAGACTGGAAGGATGGAGCGCCGACGTTCGCGGCTCCGAGTACTTCACCATCCGCGTTCGCGACTGGCAAACAGGAATCGACGGCCTCGACATCATCGAGGAAACCGACGGAGGCATCGTTTGGGGGGCAGACTCGAAATCGTTCTTCTATGTAAAGCTCGACGACAATCATCGCCCGATGCAGGTTTATCGCCACGTCCTCGGAACCCCGCAGTCCGACGATGCCTTGATCTACGAGGAAAACGATTCCGGCTGGTTCACGCATATTCATGAGAGCGCCAGCGGGCGCTTCTGCGTCATCGCGGGCGGCGATCATGAAACCTCGGAGCAGCGGCTGATCGATCTGAGTGCACCAGAAGCCGCTCCGCGCCTGATCGCTAAACGCGAAGACGGCGTGCAGTACTCCGTTGCGGATCGCGGCGATCAGCTTTTCATCCTGACCAATGCTGACGACGCCATCGACTTCAAGATCGTTACGGCACCGCTCGCGTCGCCCGCGCGCAAGAACTGGCGCGACCTGATCCCGCATCGTCCCGGCACCTACATCATCGATGTCGAGCTTTATTCCGGCCACCTTGTGCGGATGGAGCGGACCAACGCGCTGCCGTCCATCGTCATTCGCGATCTTGCCACGTTGCAAGAACATGCCATCGCATTCGACGAGGCGGCTTACTCGCTCGGCACCGTCGGGGGTTATGAATTCGACACCACACAACTCCGGTTTTCCTATTCGTCGATGACAACGCCCTCGGAAGCGTTCGACTATGACATGGTCAGCCGCGAGCGCGTGCTTCGCAAACGTCAGGAAATTCCGTCCGGCCATGATCCGGCGAACTACGTCACCACGCGGATCATGGCGACCTCCCATGACGGCGCACAGGTGCCCGTATCGATCCTGCATCGCAAGGACCTCAAGCGCGACGGCGAGGCTCCGCTGCTGCTGTACGGTTACGGCTCCTATGGCAGTTCGATGCCGGCCTCGTTCTCCGCCAACCGGCTCTCGCTGGTGGACCGTGGCTTCGTCTATGCCATCGCGCATATTCGCGGCGGTGCGGACAAGGGCTGGGGCTGGTATCTCGACGGCAAGCGCGAGAAGAAGACCAACACGTTCGACGACTTCGCCGCTTCAGGCCGCGCGCTGATCGATGCGAAGTACACGTCCGCAAAGAAGATCGTCGGTCACGGCGGCAGCGCGGGCGGCATGCTGATGGGCGCGGTGGCGAACCGTTCGGGCGAGTTGTTTGCGGGCATTGTTGCGGAAGTTCCGTTCGTCGATGTGCTGAACACGATGCTCGACAAATCTTTGCCGCTGACGCCCCCTGAATGGCCCGAATGGGGCAATCCGATCGAAAGCGCGGCCGACTTCAAGACCATTCTCGCCTACTCGCCCTATGACAATGTAACGGCGAAAGAGTATCCCGCGATTCTCGCGATGGGCGGCCTCGCCGATCCGCGCGTGACCTACTGGGAGCCGGCGAAATGGATCGCCCGGCTGCGCCCGGTCATGACAGGCGGTGGACCGGTGCTGCTGCGCACTAACATGGGGGCGGGTCACGGCGGTGCATCGGGCCGCTTCAACCGGCTCGATGAAATCGCAATCGCCTATGCGTTTGCATTGTGGGCGGTGGGACTGGCGAGCGCCGAGAGCTGAAGCATCAACACGCCTGAAGGCAGTTGCGCCGGAGTGGCTTTTGCTCTCGTCGTCCCGGCGAAGGCCGGGACCCATATCCCCTGTAGGTCAGTTTGTCGGAGAACGTCCAACACCTCATTGAAAGGATGTTGGTTATGGCTCCCGGCGGGAACCTGTCATCGGGTCGGCGAAGCCGGACCCGTTGGCCTGGACGCCTCGCAGAGAGATCTATTTCTTACCTCCGAGGTAATTTAATCAGTTTATTCTGTTGTCCATGATAATTTTGCTCCCGTTGCAGCGCGTCATGACGCGCCGTCGTTCTGCGCTCATACTCTTCTGCGTCTGACTCGCTTGTGTCTGGAATTCCCGCATGCGCCGCCTGCCCTTCTATTACGGCTGGATCATTGTCGCCGTAACTTTCGTCACCATGGGCATCGGCGTAAACGCCCGCACCTCGTTCTCGCTGTTCTTCTCGCCGATTGTCGATGAGTTCGGCTGGGACCGCGGACTCACCGCAGGCGCATTCTCCACCGGCTTTCTGGTCTCGGCACTGCTCAGTCCGTTGATGGGCAAGCTGATGGACCGCACGGGTCCGCGCACAGTGATGGAACTCGGCGTGGTGCTGATGGGCGCCGGCCTGCTGCTCGCCCCGCTGACGACACAGCCATGGCATCTCTACGTGACCATTGGATGCCTCGTCGGCGCAGGCAGCATTTGTCTGGGCTATTCCGGCCAGTCGCTGTTTCTGCCGAACTGGTTCGTCAGGCGCCGTGGCCTCGCAGTCGGTCTCGCCTTCGCCGGCGTCGGCATCGGGTCCATCATTATCCTGCCTTGGGTGCAAATGCTGATCGACAAGACCGGCTGGCGCTCCGCAAGCTGGGCGATGGGCATTCTCGTGCTCCTTGTGCTGATCCCGCTCAACCTTCTGCTGCGCAAGCGTCCCGAAGATCTCGGGCTGCAGCCTGACGGCGACGCAGCGCCGACCGCAACAACCGTCGCGCCGCCATCGAACGTGGTCGATCCGGCATGGGTCGCGACCGATTGGACGCTTGGCCTTGCGGTTCGCACCGCACGGTTCTGGTGGATTTCGCTCGGTTATTTTTGCGGTCTCTACGTCTGGTACGCCGTGCAGGTGCATCAGACCAAGTATCTCGTCGAGATCGGATTTAGTTCAACCTCCGCCGCGTGGGCGCTGGGCATGGTCAGCCTGGTCGGCATTCCGGGACAGATCGCGCTCGGCTATCTCTCGGACCGGATCGGCCGCGAATGGATCTGGACGATCTCATCGCTGGGATTTGCCATCTGCTTCGCGGCACTGGTCGCGTTGCAATTCGCGCCGACCTTGCTGCTGGTTTATGTCATGGTCGTCGTACAGGGATTCCTCGGCTACGGGTTCACGTCGATCATGGGCGCGGTCGTCGCCGAGATATTCCAGGGCAAGCATTTCGGAACCATCTTCGGCACAATCGGATTCACAGCGCTGGCCGGCGGCGCAGCAGGTCCGTGGGTGACCGGAATCCTGCACGACATCTATGGCGACTACACGCTGGCTTTCATCATCGGCATCGCGATCAGCGCGCTGTCCGCCGCCGCGATCTGGCTGGCGTCGCCTGGCAAGGTCCGCGCCGTGGCCGGCCGCATGGACCGGATCGCGAAGACGGCCTAAAGCCCTATCTCCGCCAGATATCCTTCGCGCAGCGCATTGATGATCGACGGCGGGGTGAGAAGCTTTGCGTCATCGAGACTCGCATTGGCAGGCGTGTACCCCGCAAACGACCAGCGCCATGCCTCACCGCCCGCGATCAGATAGCTTTCACCGCCGGACGTGACCATCGCGCCGTCCGGCAACTTTAGTGCGGTAACGGGCAGCGAATGCAGACGCTTGTCGCGGCCGTCGAGACGTTCGCTGTGGAGCACGGCATCCATCTCGGGCGCGTAAGGTCGCGCATATCCATTGCCTTTGGCCCATGCGTTGCGAAACGCCGCCGCATCGTCCCGGCGGCAGTAGAAGCACGGGCGATGTCCTGCCGCGAACGACGTCGCTTCGTCGAAAAAGAACAGTTCCGTCCAGCTTCGCCGGCTCATGACCTCGCGCCTGCGCCCGCGAAACTCGCAGACGCAGGTGATCCATGCCTTCGATGACCATCGCCGGTTCAGCAGCGTCTTCGTCGCCGGATCGTGGATGATTCCGCGATTGCCGGTGAAACGGCCGCGATGCGCGGTCGCAACGATCTCGCCGAACGGCGACACGCGATTTTGCAGGGGCATAAGCTCACCTCGTTGTCATTGCGAGCGCAAGCGAAGCAGTCCATCTCTCGCATGCAAGAACGGATTGCTTCGTCGCTAACGCTCCTCGCAATGACGATTCACTGGACGCCGGGCCACCCGAAAACCGACTAGATCGCTGCGAGAAATCGGAGCCTTAGCCCAGCACATCCTGATTGATGACATTCTCGCGGATCGGCTGACCGTCGAGCGCGCTGAGAATATTCTTGGCGGTTTGCAGGCTCATGCGGTCGAGTGCCTCGCGCGTCACCCCCGCCACATGCGGCGCGGTGATGACGTTATCGAGCTTGAACAGCGGATGATCCGGCCGCGGCGGCTCCTGCGCGAACACATCGACGCCTGCGCCCGCGATCTTGCCTGAGGTGAGCGCCGCATAAAGAGCGTCCTCATCGACGATGCCGCCTCGCGCGGTATTGATGAGATAGGCCGTCGGCTTCATCAACTGAAGTTGCGCGGTGCTGAACATGTTGACGGTTTCCGGCGATTTCGGGCAATGGATGGTCACGAAATCGGCACGTGGGATCGCCGTGTGGAGATCGGTCACGCGCTCCACCCCGGCGGCTTCGATCTCGGCTACGCTCTTGAACGGGTCATAGACCAGAACATTCATCTCCATCGCAACCAACCGCTTCACCGTCCGCGTACCGATCCGGCCGAAGCCGACGACCAATGCCGTCTTGCCGAGCAGGTCGTAGGGGATCGCGCCGAGGCGCTTGGTCCAGTTGCCGCTCTTGACCAGCTTGTCCAGTTCGGCGGCGCGTTTAGCCAGCGACAGCATCATGAACAGCGCGCATTCCGCCACCGACGGCGAGTTGGCGATGCCCGTGGTCATCAGCGGAATCTTGTTGGCGCTGAGGGCCTTCACATCCACCGCGTCGTAGCCGACGCCGATACGCGTCACCACTCGCATATCGCCCGAAGAAACAATCTCGTTGGCGCCGAAGGCTGTCGCGCCCAGCGCAACGCCATTGACCGGCGCGTGCTGCCGCAGCATTTCATTGAAGTCCGGCGCGGAAATTGTGTTCGGAAACTCGATCGCCTCGATATCACCACGCTCCCGGAGCAGCGCCCAGCCGCCCGGCGACAGGGTTTCCACGATCAGCAGTTTCTTCTTGTTGGTGGTCATTTCATCCCCTGATGTTTGTTGCTTTTCGAGCAGCGCGAGGCGCAGGCCGCCCATCATCGCCTTGTTTCACCTCGTCCCGCAAGCCGGGAAGGCAACCAGCCACGCACTTGCCGCGTTCGATTTGCAAAGGCACACTGCGCCGCGTATTCGCGCCGCACAACAGAACAACAGGAGTTCAACCCGTGACACAGCCCGCGCCCCACCCCGCATCCCTGCTCGAAACGTTGGCGCGCTGGGATACACCGACAATCTGCAATGCGCTGGAGGTTGTCGCCCCCGAACGCCGCCTGATCGGCTATACGACAAAGCCGCTGGTCTGCCCGTTTCCAGATCTGCCGCCGATGGTCGGCTACGCCCGCACCGCAACAATCCGCGCTACCTCACCATCGAGCCTGTCGGCAGCGGACCAGCGCGCCCAGCGGGTCGCCTATTATGAGTATTGCGGCACGGGTCGCGATCCGCGCATCAGCGTGATTCAGGATCTCGACGGCGCTAACATCGGCTTCGGCGCGTTCTGGGGCGAGGTCAACAGCTCCGTGCACAAGGCGCTCGGCTGTCTCGGCGTCGTCACCGACGGATCGATCCGCGACATTCCGGCGTGGGCGCCCGGCTTCCAGGCGCTGGCCGGGAGCATCGGTCCCTCGCATGCGTATGTTCATCTCGCCGGATTTGGCGAAGACGTTTGCGTCGCCGGCATGACCGTAAGCTCGGATGATCTGATTCACGCGGATCGTCATGGTGCGGTCGTGATTCCGGCCAATGTTGCGGCAAAGCTCCCGGATGCGGCACGGCTGTGCGAACGTCGCGAAGAGCCTATCCTCGGCATCGCGCGCGATCCCGGCTTCACCGTGGAGAAGCTGAAGGAAGCGCTGGCCAAGGCCGCGGAGATTCACTAACGCGAGACCACGGCGCAAGCGTTCAAGCAACACGCAGCCAACGGAAGGTTCCTGCCATGAAAGTCGCGCTCGGTGTCGTCGTCGGCCTGGTGATCGGGTTTCTCGCCATGACCTATTTCAAGACCGGTCACCTGCCGTTCTAGATGCCGCTCCTCAGACCGCCTCGTACGCAAACAACACCGCGATCATGGTGATGCTGAACAGGCCGGCGAGAAACAGCACGTCGGCAATGCGCTCATATCGCTCGCTTGTCCGGTTCAGATCCACATAGCGAATGGAGAGATAGGACGCAGCCGCGCTGACCAAAAACAGAATCGCTGCAAGCGCTGAATACTCGTCGACGTGGCTCGGCCCTGCTCTGATTTCGACGACCTTGACCAGACCCACGAGCGTCACACAGACGCCGATCATCGTCGCCGATGTCGGCAGGATGTGCCGGGATAGCTCGTTGCTCTCCGACGAAGTCTTTCGCTCAGCCATGTCAGCTCTCTTTTTGAACCAGAATGCCGCATCGTCCGTTATGCTCTACTCGCCCATAAACTAGCCGAGTCCTGAATGCCCGTCTCACCTCAATACCGCGCCTCCGCCAGCCATGCCGCGCTCGGTCCGGAGTTCTACGATGTCGTCGCCGCGGCGACGTTTCCGAATCATATCCTGCGCTACCGCAACCAGCGCGCCGCAAAGACCGTCGGCCTCGATACGCTCAGCGACGAGGAATGGACCCTGCATTTCGGACGTTTCGCGCCCCTGAGGGACAGCTTCAAGGAGCCGCTGGCGCTGCGTTATCACGGCCACCAGTTCCGCACCTACAATCCCGAACTCGGCGACGGGCGCGGTTTCCTGTTCGCGCAATTGTACGACGACAAGGGCCGCCTGCTCGATCTGGCCACCAAGGGCAGCGGCAAGACGCCGTGGTCGCGCACCGCCGACGGACGCCTGACGCTCAAAGGCGGCGTGCGCGAGGTGCTCGCGACGTCCATGCTCGAAGCGCTCGGCGTCGACACCTCGAAAACGTTCAGCCTGATCGAGACCGGCGAAGCGCTCGAGCGCGGCGACGAACCCTCACCCACGCGGTCTTCGGTGATGGTGCGGCTGAGCCATTCGCATATCCGGATCGGCACCTTTCAGCGTCAGGCTTTCAACCGCAACACCGAGAACATCCAGAAGCTGCTCGATTACACCATCAAGACTTACATGCCTGACGTGTGGCGCGACGACGTATCGGCACGGGCCGTTGCCTTTCTCGAAGAGGTCTGCCGCCGCGTCGCGCGCGTCGGCGCGCAATGGATGGCGGCAGGATTTGTTCACGGCGTTCTCAACACCGACAATATCAATGTCACGGGCGAGAGCTTCGATTACGGCCCGTGGCGGTTTCTGCCGGTGCTCGATCAGTCTTTTACCGCGGCTTACTTCGACGAGACCGGGCTTTATGCCTATGGTCGTCAGCCTGACGCATTGTTCTGGAATGTCACGCGGCTGGCGGAATGTTTGCTTGGTGTCGCAGACCAGCCGAGTCTCGAAACAGCGCTGAGCGCGTTCGAACCGGCGCTGCGAGCGGAATTCACCGATGCGATGATCAAGCGTCTCGGTGTTCAATCGCGAAGCCCCGAGCACGACAATGAACTGGTGCGCGCGCTCTGGATTTTCCTGTCGGAAACGAAAGCGCCGTTCGAGCAAACCTTCTTCGACTGGTTCGGCGGAATGGCAAGCGCGGAGCGGGCGGCAGGCAGCCCATCGAAGAACCACTACGCGAATCCGGCGTTTAGCGCGGTCCGCGACGCCTTGCAGGGCTTTTCTCCGCGCACGAATATCGACCTCAACCACGCTTTTTTCAGCAATCCCGCCGCGTGCGCGATGTTGATCGAAGAAGTCGAAGCGATCTGGAAACCGATTGCCGAAAGCGACGACTGGTCGGTGTTCCACGCCAAGCTCAAGGCCATCGACGAGATGCGCGAGGCGTATGGGCTGGTGTAGCCGTCATTCCGGACAGACCGCGCAGCGGTCTGATCCGGAATCCAGTCAAGTTCATTAGAAACAACATCTAGATTCCGGGCTCGCTCGCAAAAGCTCGCGCCCCGGAATGACGCTTGTCCTCAAGCCACCTTCTTGCGCGGCTCGGACACGGTGAACGTGCCGTCGAGGAACCCGGTGAGACGCTTGCGGATAATGAACTCGGCATCCGCCATGATGCGGTCGATCAGTTCCTTGCAGGTCGGGATGTCGTTGATCAGGCCGACCATCATGCCGCAGCTCCAGGCGCCCGCGTCCATGTCGCCTTCCAGCATCACCTTCGGATAGACGCCCGCGACCTGATCCATGATATCTTCGATCTTGAGATTTTTGCCCTTTTCCTTCTCGATCTCGATCAGCTTTTCGACATTCCTGTTATTCAGTACGCGCTCGGTGTTCCGGAGTGCGCGCATCACGAGACGGGTGTCGAGTTCGGTCGCCTTGAGCAGCGCCTGCTTCACGTTGTCATGCACCGGCGCTTCCTTGGTGGCGATGAAACGCGTGCCCATGTTCATGCCCTGCGCGCCCATCGCGAGCGCCGCGACGAGGCTGCGCGCATCGGCCATGCCGCCCGAGGCCACGAACGGAATTCGCAATTCCTCTTCCGCGCGCGGCAGCAGGATCATGTTCGGCATATCGTCTTCGCCGGGATGTCCGCCGCACTCGAAACCGTCGACGCTCACCGCGTCGCAGCCGATGGCTTCGGCCTTCAGCGAGTGACGGACCGAGGTGCACTTGTGGATGACCTTGATGCCGGCGGCCTTCAGCGCGGGCATGTATTGTTCGGGACTGCGGCCCGCGGTCTCGACCGCCTTGATGCCGGCTTCCTTGATGGCCGCGATGTATTCGGGATACGGCGGTGCCGCGAATGTCGGCAGGAAGGTCAGGTTCACACCGAACGGCTTGTCGGTCATGTCCTGGCACTTCTTGATTTCCTTCGCCAGCAGTTCAGGCGTCTTTTGCGTCAGGCCCGTGATGATGCCAAGGCCGCCCGCGTTCGACACGGCGGACGCCAACTCCGCAAAGCCGACAAAGTGCATGCCGCCCTGAATGATCGGATGCTGGATGCCGAACAGTTCCGTAATCGCCGTTTTCATGTGTTCCCTCTCCTCGTTTCTGGTGACATCGTTACAGCAGGCAGCCGCGATGCGACAATGGTTCGGGTGGTCAGAGCTGCCATGCTGTCCGTTCCGAAAAGGAACGTAACAGGATGAGGCGGCTCGTCAACCGATGGTCAAACGCCAACGCAGCGTGTATCAGGACCGCAGATAAGCCTATCTCCAACCAATGGAATTTCGTTTGAGCCAGTCCCCCGCCGTCAAGCCGTTCCTCGAAGTCCTCTCCGGCCGCAGGCAGAGCGTGCCGCCGGTCTGGATGATGCGTCAGGCAGGCCGTTATTTGCCCGAGTACCGCGCATTGCGCGCAAAGGCCGGCGGCTTTCTCGATCTGTGCTTCAACCCCGAATGGGCGGCTGAGGTGACACTGCAGCCGATCCGGCGTTTCGGTTTCGACGCGGCGATCATTTTCTCGGACATTCTGGTGATCCCGCATGCGCTCGGGCGATCGGTGCGCTTCGAGGTTGGCGAAGGTCCGCGACTCGATCCGCTCGATACGCCGGAGAAGGTCGCGACGCTGGCGACGGCTGCGGACTTCACGAAACTTGAGCCGGTCTATGAAGCCCTGCGCCGCGTCCGCAGCGAACTCGATCCCAAGATCGCGCTGATCGGTTTCTGCGGCGCGCCGTGGACGGTCGCGACTTACATGGTCGCCGGGCAAGGCACGCCGGATCAGGGCCCCGCGCGCATGCTCGGCTACCGCGAACCCGATGCGTTCGCAAAAATCATCGACGTGCTGGTGGAAAATTCAATTCAGTACCTGCTGGGACAACTCGCCGCCGGCGCCGACGCGCTGCAAATCTTCGACACCTGGGCCGGCATTCTGCCGCCACGCGAATTCCAGCGTTGGTCGGTTGAACCGACGCGGCGGATCGTCGAAGGCGTGCGTGCAAAAGTACCGGACGCGAAGATCATCGGCTTTCCGCGCGGCGCGGGCGCGCAGTTGCCGCTCTATGTCGGCCGCACCGGCGTCGATGGAGTCAGCATCGACTGGACGGCGGAGCCATCGCTGATCCGCGAGCGCGTACAGAACCATGTCGCCGTGCAAGGCAACCTCGATCCGCTGGCCTTGATTGCGGGCGGCGCGGCGCTGGATCGCGCCGTTGACGATGCACTGGTGAATTACGCAAGCGGCCGATACATCTTCAATCTCGGCCACGGCATCCAGCCGGAAACGCCGATCGCGCATGTCGAGCAGATGCTGAAGCGCGTGCGGGGCAACTAGAGAAAACGCTCTCAGCCCTCGTTCGGAATGTTCAGCAATTCACCGCAGGCCTTGCAGTGCACGGCATCGATATCGTGTCGCAAAAGGCCGCATGTCGGACAGGCGAAGCGGACCTTAGGCGGGCGCAGCATGGCGCGTATCAGGCCAAGAAACAGGGTTACCCCGAAAATCATGGTGACGACTGAAATCAGCCGGCCCACCGTGCCGGTGAGCGTGATGTCGCCAAACCCTGTCGTGGTCAGCGCCGTGACAGCGAAATAAAGCGCATCCACATAGTTCGCGATGGCGGGATTGGTGGCGTGCTGGGTCGCGTAGATAAAGCCGGTCATCACGAACAGGAAGACCGAGATATTGACCCCCGCTATGATGATCTCCTCGTTCGCGCGGAAATAGGGAAAATCGGCACGAAGCCGAGCCAGCAAACGGTAGCTGCGCGCCAGCCGCAAGGTGCGCAGCACGCGCAGAAAGGCCATCTGCTCGCCCGCCAGCGGCGCCAGAAATGAAATGATGCTTGCGATATCCGCCCAGGTGACAGGGTGCAGGAACTCGCGCCAGGGCTTTCTGGCGATGGAAAGGCGAGCGAGGAAGTCAACGAGAAAGACAACGCCGAAGACGACATCCACCCATTCGATCCAGGCATTACCGGGAATGAACGAGGTGGAAATGATGAAGATAATGGAAACGGCATCGAATATCAGCAAGCCGTAGCGGAATTGTTGCGCATCGGCGGATTCACCGTCGTAGAGGCTGCGGAGCCGCGATCGCAGACGTCGCACCATCGAGACGTTTTCTTCCATTCGGCTGCCCGGCCTCAATCCCTGAACGTTCACGCTAGCACAGCTGCGCCGTTAAGCTGGCCTTGATCGCTCGATGATCGCAGCAGCCCCCTTGGCCAGCAGATCGAATGCCACCGCGCGGCCAAGCTCACGCGGCTTGTCGGCGGGTCCGGAGCGCATCGCTTCAAGCAACTGGCCGCCTTCAAGGTCCAGCACCGACGCGGCCAGCGACATCTCGCGACCATTAATCGTGGAGAAACCGGCGATCGGCGAATTGCAGTGGCCGTTGAGCACCCACAGCACCTCACGCTCCGCGTCGGCGCACAGATGCGCGGCGGGATCGTCAATCAGTGCGAGATATTGACGTGTGCGCCAGTCGTTGACAGCGCATTCCACCGCGACAATGCCCTGCCCGGCTGCCGGCAGCATTTCCCGCGCAGTGAATTCGTGGGCGATGCGGCTTGCAAGCCCGACGCGCTCCAGTCCCGACCGCGCCATGATCAGCGCATCGGCCGGACCGACCTCGCCGCCATCGGCGAGCCGCTGCATCTCGCCATTGTCGAGTTTCCGCACCCGCGTATCGGCGGCGCCGCGAAAGTGAATCACCTCGATCTCCGGAAACAGCCGCCGCGCATAGGCCGCGCGCCGCACCGCGTTGGTGCCGATCTTGAAGCCTTTGCCTTTGGTGCGCGTCAGATCGTCGAACGTGACGCCCGCGCGCAGCACCAGTGCATCGGTCGGCGGATCGCGCGAAAGCGTCGCGCCGATCACGAGACCCGGTGTATCCTCGTTGCCCGGCATGTCCTTCAGCGAATGCATCGCCGCGTGCAGTTTGCCGGCGATTACGGCCTCGCGGATTTCGGCGACGAATGCGCCGCCCTTGCCGCCATGCGGCAGGAGCAAACCGGTCTGGTCCTGATCGCCGCGCGTCTCGAACTTGACGATCTCGACGTTGAGGTCCGGCGCGGCAGCTTCGAGCTGGCGTGCAATTTCCTCGGTCTGCGCAAGCGCCATCGTACTTTTGCGCGTTCCGATACGCATGGAAATTGCTGTCACGTCTGCTCCGTCACTTTCGGCAATTGGGCATGATCTTCGTCTGAAAAGCACGCTCTTTCGGCCGCAACATACGGCGGGCGGTCCCTCCAATGCAAACGCATTGAAGGTCTCACCGCGGTTGCGTCCGCCTCCGGTCCGCGCTTAAACAGCCTTAATCCGGCGTCCTGCGCAATTAAACGAGTCCCTGAATGCCATCTTCCTCGTCCATTGGTTTCCTCGCGCCCCTGTTCGTCCCGGCCACCCGGCCCGACCGGTATTTCAAGGCGGCGGGGTCCGGCGCGGACGGCGTCATCATCGACCTTGAAGATGCGGTGGCGTCTAACGAGAAAGATGTCGCCCGCGCGACGCTGGTTTCCGCCTCCCTGCCCCCGAATTCGATCGTCCGCATTAACGCCTTCGGAACCCGCTGGCATGAAGCCGATGTCGTGGCGATGAAGGGGCTCGGCATCGCCGGGATCATGCTGCCGAAGGCGGAGACCGCAGGACATCTCGAGAGCGTGCGTGCCGTGCTGGGAGATATGCCGGTTATTTCGCTGATCGAATCGGCGCAAGGCATCGCCAGCGTCCGCGAGGTCGCCGCTCATTCCAACCGGCTCGCGTTCGGCTATATCGACTTCAGCGCCGATCTCGGTTGCAGCATGGACCGCGACGCGTTGCTGATGGCGCGCACCGAGATCGTGCTGGCTTCAAGACTTGCACAGCTGCCATCCCCGCTCGAAGGCGTGACTCCGTCGTTCGACGATCCGGCGCTGGTCGAGAGCGACGCGCGTTATGCGGCGTCGATGGGTTTCGGTGGCAAACTCTGCATTCACCCCAAGCAGATCGCGCCGACGCTCAAGGGATTCCGGCCCTCGCAAAATGACATCGAGTGGGCGAAGAGGATCGCGAACTCAGGCGATGGCGCGGTATCGGTGGACGGCATGATGGTCGATGCGCCGGTGCGGTTGCGTGCGCAACGCATTCTCGCCGCGGCAAAAGCCAGCGACGCCGCCGCAGGCTGATTCACAAAACACGCCTGCCCCCATTCGCGAAACTTATTCGCGCGCAATCCAGACTGCCAACTCATTCCCGCCGGGTTCGCGGAAATGAAATCGCCGACCGCCGGGAAAATCGAACTGCGGCTTGGTGATTGTACCGCCGGCGGCAATCACGCGCCGTTCGGCGTCATCAATATCGGTGGTCCGCACCACCGCGAGCGGCGCAGCGACTCTTTCGGATGCATGGTCGATACCGCCATCGATCCCCGCGCCGGTGAGCGCGTCGTAGGTCGGACCGTAGCTGACGATTCCCCAGCCGAAAGCCGCCTGAAAAAAAGCGCTGGACCGCGCACGGTCAGTGCTGGGAAATTCGATATAGTCGATCTTGTCGGTCATGATTACTTTCTATTTTGCCGCGACCGGCGGCCAGGTCATCAGAACCACCTCGACGATCTTCTTGAGTTCGTCGCGCTTGGCCCCTCCGACCGCCTGCACCGCTATTCCCTGCATGATGGTGGAGGCATAACGCGCCAGCACCTCCGCATCCGCATGCGCCGGAAGATCGCCGTCGGACCGCGCCTGTTCAAATCGCGCACGCAAATCACTTTCAAACTTCGCACGGCGCGCGACGAGTTCCTGCTTGATGGACTCGGCCGCGTCTCCGCAGGTCAGTGCGCCATTGATGGACAGACATCCCGCCGGACAGTCCGGATCGGTCACGGCGTCCACTTCTCCGTAGAGAAGATGCTCGATCACCGCGCGCGCCGTCGGTTGCTGAAGTCCCAGCTTGGTATAACCGGCGGGGCCGTCGGCATAAGAGTCGAACGCCTTGCGGAATAATTCTTCCTTGTTGCCGAACGCGGCGTAGAGCGACGGCTTGGTAATGCCCATCGCCTCCGTCAGGTCGGCCATCGACGCGCCCTCGTATCCTTTCTCCCAGAAAACGTGCAGCGCGTTTTCCAGAGCCTGATCGAGATCGAATTCCCGGGGGCGTCCCATGGCCACGGTAAGAACCTTTCTGAATTTGTACCTTTCGTTAGATATGTCCCTTGACGGCGAAAGTCCAAGTCCCATCTATACCGAACGTTACAGTTGCGGTGCAGCAATAATGCATCGCAACGCGGGGCAATTCGGAATTTTTATTCTCTCGTCAAGCGACGATCCCCAGCAACGTATTGAAATAACTGCATTTCGCGTTCGAGCGCAAAATGCAAAAGCGGGGATCGAAGATGAAAAGCTTTTCAAAAAAAACACGCCTGATCGGCGCCGGGATTGGTCTGGTAATTCTGGCGACCGCGGGAACTCTGGTGTTCACGACCTCGAATAATGGCGCCAAGGCCGATTCCGCCGCAGCGGCTGCCCCGCCCGCAACCCCCGTCTCCGTCGCCAATGTGTCCGAGCGGGAAACCGCGGTCTGGGACGAATTCTCGGGCCGGCTTGAAGCCATCGAGCAGGTTGAAGTCCGCTCGCGTGTCGCGGGAGCGATTCAGGAAATCCGTTTCCGCGAAGGCGCGCTGGTTCAGAAGGACGATGTTCTCGTCGTGATCGATCCCGCGCTTTATACCGCCGAAGTCGCCCGCGCCGAAGCACAGGTTGCCGCCGCGCAAGCGAAACTGGTGTTCACCAAGAGCGACTATGAACGCGGCCAGCAACTGAGCGGGTCGCAAACCATCTCGCAGCGCGACCAGGACAACCGCATCAATGCCTATCGCGAAGCGGACGCGAACCTCAAGGCGGCGCAAGCCACATTAAAGACTGCCCAGCTCAATCTCGGCTACACTGAAGTCCGTGCGCCGGTTGCGGGCCGGGTCGGCAAACGCGAGATCACCGTGGGCAACCTGATCGCCGCCGGTCCCGGTTCGCCGTTGCTGACAACCATCGTCTCGACCTCGCCGATCTATGCCAGCTTCAATGCCGACGAACAGGTCGTGCTGCGTGCGCTTGATGCACTCGGCAAGGACGATGCGGCGTCGAAGACCGGTCGCATTCCCGTCAAGATGGGCACCGCGACCAGCAACGGCCTGCCGTTCGACGGCCATATGCAGTTGATCGACAATCAGGTCGATGCGCGCAGCGGCACGGTGCGGGTCCGCGCCATTTTCGACAACAAGGATGGCCGCCTGATTCCCGGACAATTCGTCCGCCTGCAGATGGGCCAGCCCAAGACCGAACGCGCCATGATGATCAATGAACGCGCCGTAGGCACTGACCAGAACAAGAAATACGTGATGGTCGTGAACAACGAGAACAAGGCCGAGTATCGCGAAGTTTCGCTCGGTGTTGCCGTTGATGGCCTGCGCATGGTCACGGCGGGCCTGAAGCCGGGCGAGCGGATCGTGGTCAAGGGAATGCAGCGCATTCGTCCCGGCGCACCTGTCGCGCCGGAAGTCGTGGCGATGGACGTCAACTGACACAAGCACTCCTCATCAACAACGTCATTGCGAGCGAAGCGAAGCAATCCATCGCTGAGAACAGAGGATTGGATTACTTCGTCGCTTCGCTCCTCGCAATGACGGCATCTGACAGCCGACTGCAACAAGATCAATAATGAGATGACGTCATGAATATCTCGCGATTTTTTATCGACCGGCCGATTTTCGCCGGGGTGCTGTCGGCGCTGATCCTGCTTGCGGGGCTGCTGTCTCTGCCGGCGCTGCCGATTTCCGAATATCCGGAAGTCGCGCCCCCGATCGTGACGGTGCGTGCGCTCTATCCCGGCGCGAACCCCAAGGTGATCATTGAATCCGTCGCGACGCCGCTTGAGGAGCAGATCAACGGCGTCGAAAACATGCTTTACATGAACAGCCAGGCGACGACCGACGGCGTGTTGACCCTCAACGTCACCTTCCGTCTCGGCACCAATCCCGACCTTGCGCAGCAGATGGTTCAGAACCGGGTTTCGCAGGCGGAGTCGCGGTTGCCGGCGGTGACGCGCCAGCTCGGCATCACCACCGTGAAAAGCTCGCCGAACATCACGCTGGTGGTGCATCTGTTGTCGCCGAATGACCGTTACGACACCACCTATCTGCGCAACTTCGGCGTGATCAACGTGAAGGATCGCCTCGCCCGTATTCGCGGCGTCGGTCAGGTGCAAATCTGGGGCGCCGGCGATTATGCGATGCGCGTCTGGCTCGATCCGCAAAAGGTCGCCGAGCTCGGCCTGTCGCCGGGTGACATTACCCGCGAGATTCAGGCTCAGAACGTCGAGGCTGCGGCGGGCACGGTCGGCGGTTCACCGAATTCGGCGGACGTCACCCTGCAGATGCCGCTCAACGCGCAGGGTCGTTTGAAGGACGAGGAAGAATTCGGCGATATCGTCATCAAGACGGGGCAGAACGGTGAAATCACCCGCTTGCGCGACGTCGCGCGGATCGAGCTTGGCGCCTCCGAATATGCGCTGCGTTCGCAGATCGACAACAAATCGGCCGTCGGCATCGGCATCTTCCAGTCGCCCGGCGCCAACGCGCTCGCCATTGCCGACGAAGTCCATGCGGTGATGACGCAGATCAAGCAGAACATGCCCGAGGGGGTCGACTACCGCATCGCTTACGATCCGACGCGATTCATCCGTGCCTCGATCGAAGCGGTGATCCACACCTTGCTGGAAGCGATCGCGCTGGTGGTGCTGGTCGTCATCCTGTTTTTGCAGACCTGGCGCGCCTCGATCATTCCCTTGATCTCGGTGCCGGTCTCGATCGTCGGCACCTTCGCGGTGCTCCTGCTGTTCGGTTACTCCATCAACGCGCTGAGTCTGTTCGGTCTCGTGCTCGCGATCGGCATCGTGGTCGATGACGCCATCGTCGTGGTGGAAAATGTCGAGCGCAATATCGAGGAAGGATTGTCGCCGCGCGATGCCACCTATCGCGCCATGAACGAGGTGTCGGGCCCGATTATCGCCATTGCGCTGGTGCTGGTGGCAGTGTTCGTGCCGCTTGGCTTCATCAGCGGCCTCACCGGCCAGTTCTACAAGCAGTTCGCGATGACCATCGCGATTTCGACGGTGATCTCCGCGATCAATTCGCTGACGCTGTCGCCGGCGCTCGCGGCCCTCCTGCTGAAGGGGCACGATCAGCCGAAGGATGCGCTCAGCCGCGGCATGGACAAAGTCCTCGGCGGCTTTTTCCGACGCTTCAACAACGTCTTTTTGAAAGCCTCGGACTCGTACAGTGGCGGCGTCAAGCGAGTGATCTCGCGCAAGACCGCCGTGATGGGCGTCTATCTGGTCCTCGTCGCTGTCACGGCAGTCTTGTTCCGGATCGTACCCGGCGGCTTCGTTCCGCTGCAGGACAAGCAATACCTGATCGGTTTTGCCCAGTTGCAGGAAGGCGCCACGCTTGACCGCACCGAAGAAGTGATGCGGCAAATGTCGGCGATCGCCATGCAACAGCCCGGCGTTGAGAGCGCCGTGGCGTTTCCGGGTCTGTCGATCAACGGCTTCACCAATTCGTCGAGCGCCGGCATCGTGTTCTCGACACTCAAGCCGTTCGGCGAGCGCAAGGACCCTTCATTGAACGCCACCGCGATCGCGGCGGAACTGAACAAGAAGTATACGGTCATTCAAGATGCCTTCGTGGCCATGCTGCCGCCGCCGCCGGTCGACGGCCTCGGCACCACCGGCGGCTTCAAACTGCAGCTCGAAGATCATGCAGGGCTGGGCTATGAGGCGCTGGACGACGCCAAGAAGGCCTTCCTCGCCAAGGCGGCGCAGGCGCCCGAGCTCACCGGATTGTTCTCGAGCTACAAGGTGGACGTGCCGCAGCTTTATGCGGACATCGACCGCACCCGTGCGCGCCAGCTTAACGTGCCGATCACCAGCATCTTCGAAACCCTGCAGGTTTACCTCGGCTCGTACTACGTCAACGACTTCAACAAATTCGGACGTGTCTATTCGGTGCGCGTACAGGCCGACGCCAAATATCGCGCGCGGCCGGAAGATGTCGGCCAGTTGAAGGTGCGCTCGACCACCGGCGACATGATTCCGCTGTCGGTGCTGCTGCGGTTGAAATCCACCGCCGGTCCCGAGAGCGCGATGCGCTATAACGGCTTCCTCGCCGCCGACATTAACGGCGATACCGCACCGGGCTATTCCACCGGCCAATCGCAAGCCGCGGTCGCACGTATCGCCAAGGAGACGCTGCCCAAGGGCATCGGCTTTGAGTGGACGGACCTGACCTATCAGGAGATCATCGCGGGCAACACCTCGCTCTATATCTTCCCGATCGTGATGCTGCTGGTGTTCCTGGTGCTGGCTGCGCAGTATGAAAGCCTGATCCTGCCGATCGCGATCATCATGATCGTGCCGATGTCGCTGCTGGCCGCGATGTTCGGGGTCTGGATCACCGGCAACGACAACAACATCTTCACCCAGATCGGCCTGTTCGTTCTGGTGGGATTGTCGGCCAAGAACGCGATTCTGATCGTGGAGTTCGCACGCGAACTGGAGTTTGCAGGACGTTCACCGATCGCGGCCGCGATCGAGGCCAGCCGCTTGCGGCTGCGGCCGATCCTGATGACGTCGATCGCCTTCATCATGGGGGTGGTGCCGCTGGTGACATCGGTTGGCGCCGGCGCGGAAATGCGTCACGCCATGGGCATCGCGGTATTCTCCGGCATGATCGGTGTCACCGCGTTCGGCATCTTCTTCACGCCGGTATTCTACGTGCTGCTGCGTGGCCTCACCGGCAACAAGCCGCTGATCCAGCACGGCGAAAGCTCGATCCAGCCGGACCCCGCCATGCATGCGCCCCACGCGCTGAAGGACGCCGCCGAATAGCCCGCTCCCCGCGTGCCACGAGACGGCGCACAGCTGCATTGCCCGTGACAGCGATGCGCCCGCGACACGAAGCAATCCGGTCCTTGCCCCTCCAAAGGCTGGATTGCTTCGGTCGCAACTTCTGCAAAAGGAAATGGCCGGGGATCATCCCCGGCCATTTTTCATTGCGCAATCCCTCATCACGTGCCGGCGAAGGCCGGAATGCGCTCCCTCTCCCCGCGCGCGGGAGAGGATTGGGGTGAGCGGCAAATTTCAACGATTGATGTGGCCCCTCACCCGGATCGTTTTACGATCCGACCTCTCCCCGTAAATGGGGAGAGGTAAAAAGAGCCGCCTACAGATACGATCAGAATTATCCCAGCGTCTTGGCCAGCGCGCGAAACTTCTCGAGCTGATCGGCCTTGAGCGCGCGGGCTTCATCCCGCCCGACGAACACCTTGAACATCACACCGCCATCGACGTTGAGAAACGCCGCGAAGGCGGACGACTTGCCCATGAAAGGACGCTCGACGAACGCGATGCCGCCACAGCGTTCATGACGCAAATGCCCGTGCATGCCTTTCGGCTTCATGATGTTGTAGTACCCGCGTCCGATTTCACCGCCGCCGACAGGCTCGGTGACTTCGAAAATGCCGTCCTCGGTGTGAATGATCAGCGTCACCTCGCCCCATGTCGCGATGTCCTGCATCGCGGCCACAAACGCGGAGCCCGGCGCGAAACTGCGCATATCCTCCGGCAACGCCTCGATCACGGCGCGCGCCGTGACATTCTTCTCCCGCGCGACGTCTTCAATGACGCCGCCGGGGTTCTCCGCCATATGCTTCTTCAGCTCGGCGAGATCGGTGCTCAGCATGGATGATGCCCTCAGGCTGCGGCGCTGGACTTGCGCTCGGTCTGGATGATGTCGAAGCCCTCGAACTTCGGATGGCCGAGATAGAGGCTCGGGCCGGTCTGGTTGTCGGCACGGGCATGCGCCTTGCGGAACTGCTCGGACTTGGTCCACGCCTCGAACGAGGCTTTGTCGGCCCACAACGTGTGCGTCGAATACAGCGTGTGATCTTCAGCCGCAGGACCGCGCAACAAGTGAAACTCGACAAAGCCCGCCAGCTCGCTGAGATACGACTCGCGCGTCGCCCACACGGTCTCGAACGCCTGCTCGGAGCCGGTCTTCACCTGGAAGCGGTTCATCGCAATAAACATCAGTCTTCTCCTGTTTGTCTCATTGTAAGGCCGGATGGCCGGTTATCAAAGTCTCGAATGACAGGGGCGCGTTTTGTAAACGCCACATGCCGCGCAGAAACGCTCTGCGCGGCATTGTCCTGTTTGCTTTCGGCAAGCAGCTATTGAGCGTTCTGCGTTCAGCTTCCTCCGAAGTGATATTTGAGGCCGGCCTTGTAGACGATGCCCGCGCCGGCGCTGGCCCACAGCACGTCGTTCTGTGGCGACGTGAAGTCGGCCGCGCGCGGAATGGCGTAAGGCCGGTAATACTGATTCAGAAGGTTCTCAACCGAGAAATTCAGGGCGAAGTCCTTCGTCGGCCGCACCTGTAGATAAAGGTTGACCAGATCGTAGGATGTGCCCGGCAAATACGTGACCGGAATATCGGTATTGCTTTTCACCGACGTCCACATCGCCGACAGGATCACCTGATTGTCCAGGAAGCGCAGACCCGCCGTCGTGGTCACCTTCTGCGGCTGGATGCTGTAGAGGCCGATATTGGTCTGGGTGTTCTTGCCTTCCTGAAGCGTCAGCGACACGCCTACGAAGTAGTCGTTTGCGTCGTACATCGTTTCCGCTTCAAAGCCCTGGATGCGCGCATGCGCGATGTTCTGATACTGAAGATAGGTCGTCGGAAACACGCCAGGAATCGGCGGGAAGGAATTGAATGGAGGTCCGGTAAACTGGACGCTGTCGATATAGTCATCGACGTCGTTCCGGAAAACATTCAGCTTGCCGCGGAAGCTGTCGCCGGCCCTGAACAAATCGTTCTTCTTGATGTTGACGCCGATTTCCTTGGTCTTGCCGACCTCAGGACGCAGACTGGGATTCGGCAGGAAGCAGAAGAAGCCGCGCGTGCCGTCCGGGCAGACAGAAAAGTCACCCTGCCCGGCTCCGGTTGCGACGTGAGCGCTGTCCACCAGTGTTTCGGTGATCGACGGCGCGCGATAGCCTTCTGCGTAGCTGACATACGGCGTCACAACGCTCGCGGGCAAAAGCCCGATCGTAATTTTCGGCGAGAAGCGGTCGCCGCTGGCGGAACCTGTCGAAGAACTGAGCTGATAGTTGTCATACCGAATCGCGCTGACCATTTCGAACAGCGAGGTGTAATTGGTCTTCCACTGAACGAAAGCGCCAGAGACCGTGCGCTCACCTCCGGGGGTCGTCTTGTTGGAGTTGCCGCTCTTGTCGAAGGTCGAGACGTCGTCACGGAATCCGTCGGCGCCGTAGGTGACGGCGTGACGCCAGTCGCCGGTAACGAAGCGCGATGTATTGTGAACATCGAAACCGAAGGTGTCGATCAGGTACCCGCGCTGATCGCCGACGCAGCCGGTGATGCTGTTGCCCGGCGCGCCGCCGGCACAATTGCCGGTCGCGAGTGCCGAGTTGTGCAGCGTCTTGACCTGCTGGCTGTCGGTTCGATTCCAGTAGATCTTGGCGTCCCAATCGAACATCTGATCGTCGGGCCGCGAGTACTTCCAGCCGAGCGTCGTTGTGTAGTTCTTCAGGTTGGTCGCGTAGACCGACGTACCGTTGCCCGCTGATCCCGGCAACGCGAAAGGCTGCCCCAATGGACGTCGCGGCTGGCCAACATTGTAGATGTCTTCCTGGAAGATTCCGCCGAGCTTGATCTCATGCCCATCCGCCGGACGCACGGTGAGCTTTGCAATACCGCTCGATAGCCGCTGTGCGGTGTTCTCGACCGTGACGCCGAGGCCGTCCTTGTAGTTGTTCTGCGTCGAGTAGGTGCCGCCCGCGAACACATCGACATTCGGATTGACATGCACTCCGCCGAAGATCGAGCCGAGCGCGCGGCCGCTGTTGGTGCCGAACACGGTGTTGGTGTCTACGCCCCAGCGCTCGCCGGGGCGCACCACGTCCTGAATGTCCTTGGTCCGGAATGAAGCGACGCCACCGATGGCGCCGGAGCCATAGATGTTGGCGGTCGGGCCGCGTACGATGTCGATGCCGCCGATCAGTTCAGGATTGAGGAAGAACGAGCCATTCGAGTTGTGGCCGGTACGCTGGTAATTCTGACGTGCACCGTCGACAACCACCGCAACGCGGCCAAAATCCTGCAAGCCGCGAATGTTGATCGACGTCGACGGATCGTCGCCGCGATCCTGCAGCCAGACGCCCGGAACATTGTAGACGAGAGCGCCCACCGTGGAGGCATTGCGCCCCTGAATCTGCTCCAGCGTAACGACGCTGACAGGCGCCAACGCGTCGATTGCGCGCTCCGAGGTCTTCGTCGCGGCAACCGTGATCTCATCGAGCGATTGATAGATCGGCTGTCCGATCTGGGCGTTCGCGTTCATCAGCTTCGCCTGCGGCACAGGCACTTCCGCCATCGATGCTCCGGCGCGCTTGCGCTTGACCGGCTTCGGCTTGGCCGATTGAACGGTCTGGTTCGATATTTCAGTAGATTGCGCATGCACTGGCCCGGCGGTAACCACCGCTCCCAGCGCAACAACAGACACAGATAGTAACAGCGCGCACGCGCGCGCGTTCAGCCCCAACATGACAGCCCCAAATCTTCTTGATGCTTTTGTGATGCGGCTGGCGGGCATCGCCCGAAGGCGGCTGGCTGGCTGTCTTGAATTCGCTGGCGACTGCCAACGTGCTGCCACTTTTCGTAAAATGCCTCGTCTGGGTCAAGCCAGACAACCGTCAGTTTAAACGTATTGTAAACTGGAGTGTTGGAATTCGCGCGCCGACAAACTTAAGAACAACCATCACTTTCCTGAACAGGACGCGCGAAACGAATGAACGCTGGCTCTCCTCACGACCCCGACGGCATTTCGGGTAAAGACGCCGGCGAGGAATCTGGAACGACTCTAATTGAGCGTTCGATCCCTTTGACCGATAACCGTATCCAGAGCCGCGATCTTTTCGTTTCCTCGCGCGAGATCATCATTGCCCATGGCGAGGACACCTATCGCTTGCGGCTGACGGCGCAAAACAAACTGATCCTGACAAAATGACCAACAAAATGCCCGCTTTCCGAACACTCGGCGTCACGCTCGCCCTTGCCGCCGGCCTTTGCGCCGCCGCGCCGTTCGCCGCCGCGCGCGCCGAAAACATCGTGATCCATGATGCTCGCGGCCGCGACGTAACCATCGGCAATACGTCGCGCATCGTTTCGATCGGCGGCGCAATCACGGAAATTCTGTATGCGCTCGGCCTCGAGGACCGCATTGTCGGCGTCGACACCACCAGTCTTTATCCGCCGAAGGCGCTCGGCGAAAAGCCGAACGTCGGCTACATGCGACAACTGAGCGCAGAGGGCGTGCTCGGTCTCAATCCACAATTGATCCTGGCGATCGAAGGCTCCGGCCCGAAGGAAACGCTCGACGTTCTTGACGCCGCCAAAATCCCGTTCGTGTCGTTTCCCGAGACCTACACCGAGCAGGGCCTGATCGAGAAGATCAAGCTGGTCGCCCATGCGATGGACGCAGATGCACGCGGCGCGTGTCTCACCGCAGCCGTCAGCAGCGATCTCACCGAGCTGAAGAAGCTGCGCGACAGGGTCAAGAAGCCCGCGCGCGTCATGTTCGTGATGTCTTTCCTGAACGGTCGCGCGATGGTGGCCGGACACAAGACCGCAGCGAACGAAATCATCAAACTCGCCGGCGGCGTCAACGCCGTTGACGAATTCGAGGGCTACAAGCCGGTCAATGACGAAGCCATCGTCGCGGCCAAGCCTGATGTCATTCTCACCATGCAGCGCGGCCGTGAACAGCTGGACTCGCAGACCGTGTTCGCCAATCCGTCTTTCGCGCTGACGCCTGCCGCCGCGAAGAAATCGTTTGTCGCCATGGACGGACTGTATCTCCTGGGCTTCGGCCCGCGCACCGCCGCCGCCGCCCGCGATCTCGCACTGTCGCTTTATCCCGACCTCAACGACAAGGCCGCGACGTGGAAGCCGGCGGCGCTGACCGTCGACTGCCACAAGTGACAACGGCTGAAGCAGCGTCTGCGACGCCACGCCCTCTCGCCCAAAGTGTGTCCATGCGCCCCTCGGCCATTCTTGTTTACGCCGTTTTGATCGCGGGGGTCATTGCGGTCGCATTGCTGGCAACCACGGTCGGCGCGGCAGGCATTCCGCTGCCGCGCCTTGCCGCGGCGCTGGGATTCAATATCGGAAACGCCGATCCCGCCATGCTCGCGCGCGATGAACTCGTGCTGTGGTCGATCCGGATTCCGCGCATCGCCGTCGCCGGAATGATCGGCGGTCTTCTGGCGCTGTCCGGCGCCATCATGCAGGGCCTGTTCCGCAATCCCCTCGCCGATCCGGCGCTGGTCGGCGTCTCGAGCGGCGGCGCGTTCGCAGCCGCGTCCGCCATCGTGATCTCCGACAGCGCATGGGGCGCGAGCTTTCGCTTTCTGCAATTCGAACTGCTGCCGGTCGCTGCATTCGCGGGCTCGCTGATCACCACAACGATCCTCTACAAGATCGCCAGCCGCGAGGGGCGCACCTCCGTCGCGATCTTTCTGCTCGCGGGCCTCGCCATCGCGGCCATCGCCAATGCCGGCATCGGGCTTCTGGTGTTCGTCGCCGATGACCGGCAGTTGCGCGACATCACCTTCTGGCTGCTCGGCTCGCTCAGCGGCGCAACCTGGCCGAAAGCCGGAGCGATTGCGCCGGTCGCGCTGCTTGCGATGCTGGCGATTCCGCTGATCGCGCGCGGTCTCGATGTGCTGGTGCTGGGAGAAGCCGAAGCCTTCCACACCGGCATCGATGTCGAACGGCTGAAGAAAATCTCGATCGTGCTGATTTCCGCGATGACCGGCGTGGCCGTGTCGATCTGCGGCGTGGTCGGTTTCGTCGGAATCGTCGTGCCGCATCTGCTGCGAATCGTGATCGGCCCCGGTCACCGGATGCTGCTGCCCGCCTCGGTCTGCCTCGGTGCCATTCTGCTGATTCTCGCCGACACCATTGCCCGCGTGCTGGCGGCGCCTGCCGAGGTGCCGATCGGCATCCTCACCGCGGTGCTCGGCGCGCCGTTCTTCCTGTTCATTCTGCTGCGGCAACGAGGGCTGATCGGGTCATGACCGTGCACACCATGATCGAAGCCGACGCAATCTGCATGAAAGTGCGGCAAGCAACGTTGCTCGATAACGTCAGTGTGCGGATTCGCGGCGGCGAAACCGTCGCCATCGTTGGACCGAATGGCGCCGGCAAATCGACGCTGCTGCGCCTGCTGTCCGGTGACCTTCGTGCGACCTCCGGCGGCGTCCGCCTCAAGGGCCGCGATCTCGGCTCGTTCTCGTCACGCGAACTGGCAAACCATCGCGTCATGCTGTCCCAGCATGTCAATGTCTCCTTCCCGTTCACTGTCGAGGAAATCGTGGCGATGGGCGCTGGCGATCGCCCGCGCGCCGTCGCGGCGCCGCTGGTCGATGCCGCCGTTGCCGAACTCGATCTCACACCATTGCGCCACCGGGAATTGCCGACGCTTTCGGGTGGCGAACAGCAGCGCGCGCACTTCGCCCGGGTTCTCGTGCAACTGGCCTGCGGGGAAGCGGACCATGGCCCCGGTGTGCTTCTGCTCGACGAGCCGACGTCGAGTCTCGATCTGCGCCATCAGATCAATCTTGTTGAGACAGCCAAACGACGGGCGCGCACCGGCACCGCCGTGGTCGCAGTGCTGCACGATCTCAACCTCGCCGTTCGCTTCGCGGACCGCATTGTCGTTCTGCGCAAGGGAATGGTCGCCGCTGACGGAAGCCCAGCCGAGACGATCACCGACGAGATGATCAGGCAGGTTTTCGACGTCGAGACCAGCATCGGCTCCGAGGACGGCCAGCCCTACGTTCTGCTCCAGCGCATGCAATAATCCGCGAATGCGGCGGCGCACGCGCTGCCGATTGCGATTTCAGGCCATTTGCGCTATTTCACGCACCAGAATTGGTAAGAACTCCTGCATCGCAGCAACAAAGAACCGTCCGATGTCAAACATCGGATGATTGTCGCGGTGATTGCCCACGTGCTAGCTTTGGCAAATGAAGTCGCCCGCCAAACCCCGCCCCAAACCAGTCAGCAAGCTCGTCAAGCCGGGCCGCATTCAGGCCGTGCTGCGCACGCTCGGCAGTGAAATCGCGCAGGATCTTATCCCGGTCGGCGCGGCGCTTCCGCCCGAGCACGATCTTGAGAGCCGCTTTGGAGTCGGACGCGGCGTGGTGCGCGAAGCGATCAAGACGCTCGCCGCCAAGGGACTGGTCAGCGTTCGGCCCCGCCACGGCACCCACGTACGGCCACGCGGCGAGTGGAGCCTGCTCGACCGTGACGTGCTAAGCTGGCTGATCAGCAAGGAAGAGCCGAACCGCGATCTGCTGCTTGCGCTTCAGGAAGTCCGCTTGATCATCGAGCCCGCTGCGGCCGCCCTCGCCGCCGAACGCGCGACAGCGAAGGACCGCAAGCGCATCATGACGGCGCTCGCCGCGATGGAAGCCTCGCACGACGTGCCGACCGCCATCATCGCCGACAAGGCCTTTCATCTGGCCATCATCGACGCCACACATAATCCCGTGCTGCAGGGATTCCGCGGCGCCATCGACACCATTCTCAGCGCCGTCTTTATGGTCGCCACCGGCAGCCCGGGCTGGTTTCACGAAAACCTGCCGAACCACGCCATCGCGGCCCGCGCCATCGGCGAGGGCAATGCTGAAAAGGCGCGCGCGGCGATGCAACAAGTGCTCGGTTACACCCAGTTCAAACTGTCGAAAAAGAAATACGGACGGACGCGAACGTCATCCGGCAAGCAGGCGATCAACGGCAAGCTCAGGAAGAAGCGGGCCGCCTGACGCAACAATCCGTCGCCGCAACCGGTTCGCCACACGAACTGCGCGGCTCTACCAGTCACGCGCTAAATATGTCAGCCGTGGTTTGGTGTTACTGCAAATACCTTGTGCAAATTCTGCAAGACCTTTCCAAGCCCGTTAAACGTGCAAGCTTTCGTCGCACCGCCCAGCGAACCAGATCGTAGACGTGCGCCAAAAGCCCGCTTAAGCTGCCATCAAACCACTGACACCCGGCAAACGGGTGCGGACACAAAAAGCCGGCACGACCGGACAATTTCGGGAGGAGAAAATATGAAGCGCTTCACGCGAACCCTTGGGATGTTGACGGCCTGCTCGGCCGCGTTTCTGGCGCTGGCCGGCCCGGCTGCGGCACAGGACAGTTTCAAACTCGGAATCGTCACCTTTCTGTCCGGCCCTGCGGCGGAAAGCTTCGGCGTTCCCGCACGCAACGGTGCTCAGTTCGTCATCGATGCGCTGAACAAGGGCGCTGCTCCGGCCCCCTATAATAAAGTCGGCTTCGGCGGCATGAAGATCGAACCCGTCATCATCGACGAGAACGGCGGCGCCACCAAGCAGGTTCAGGAGCTTCGCAACCTCTACCAGCGCGACAATGTCGATGCCGTCATCGGCTATATCGGCTCGGGCGACTGCCTCGCGGTGGCGCCCATCGCGGAAGAACTGAAAAAGGTGCTGTTCCTGTTCGACTGCGGCACGCCCCGCATCTTCGAGGAAGCCAAGTACAACTACGTTTTCCGTACCTCCGCCCATGCGACGATGGATAACGTGGCGCTGATCCGGTACATGAAGGCGCACAATATCAAGATGAACACCTTCTCCGGGATCAACCAGGATTACGCCTGGGGCCAGGATAGCAAAGCCGACTTCATCGGCGCCGCTTCGCAACTTTATCCGGACGCCAAGTTCGGCACCGACATGATGCCGAAGTTCGGCGCCGGACAGTATGGCACCGAAATCTCCGCACTGGTCAGCGCCGGATCGGATGTCGTCTATTCGAGCCTTTGGGGCGGCGATTTGCAGGCGTTCATCCTGCAAGCTGCACCGCGCGGACTTGCGAAGCGCAGCCAGCTCGTGCTCAGCGCCGCGGACCACGTTCTGCCGGCCCTCGGAGACAAGATGCCTGATGGCGTCATCATTGGCGCACGTGGGGCCTATGGCCTGATGTCGCCGAAAACGCCGCTCAACGATTGGTTCTTCAGCGGCTACGAAAAGGCGAACGGCGTCTATCCGGTTCAGGCCGCCTATCGCATCACGCAGTCGATCCTCGGCATGAAGAATGCAATCGAGAAAGCGATGGCCAAGAACGGCGGCAAGAAGCCGAGCACCGACGAGTTGATCGCGGCGATGACCGGCTCCGAGTGGGAAAGCCCCGGCGGATTGATCCAGATGAAGAACGGCGACGGCCACCAGGCCATCCAGCCGATCGCGATCAGCCGCACCAAGTACAACCCGGCGAAAAAGCGGGTCGATCTGGTGGACATCCAGAACTTCGCTGCCGAGTGCGTCAACCCGCCCCCGGGCGTGAAGTCGCTCGACTGGATCAAGAGCGGAATGAAAAGCGACAAGTGCAAGTAAGCCGACCGGGCAGATAGACCTTCCGTCATTGCGACGAGCACTTGCGACGAAGCAATCCAGTTTTCTGTTTCAAAACATGGATTGCTTCGCTTCGCTCGCAATGACGGCCTGGGCTCTTCTCGTGACTTTACGCATCCCGCATGAACCGGCGCGAGTTCTTCGCCGCGTTGCCTGATCGCTCAAGCTACCGAAAGACAGATGAATCTCCTTCTCACGATCATACTCGACGGCCTGATCCAGGCATCGTGGCTTTTCATCGTGGCGCTGGGCCTGACCCTCGTTTTCGGTGTTCTCAAGATTCTCAACATTGCCCATGGCGGCTTTTACGCGCTGGGCGCCTATCTCGCCGCGACCGCCGTCACCATCGCCGCCGCGCATCAGGTGCCGCCTGGCGTTGGCTTCGTGCTGATGCTGCTGGCAGTCGCAGCGATCGCAGCGACGGTCGGCCTGCTGATGGAGCGCGGGCTGATAAAACTGTTCTACGGCCGCGACGAGGTCGTGCTGCTGCTCGTCACCTACGCCGTGTTTCTCGTCCTTGAGGACGTCACCAAGCTGATCTGGGGCGTCAATCCGATCTACGCCAACCAGCCTTATGAGTTGTTCGGTAACGTCGAGTTCGCCGGATTGTTCTACGTCGGCTACGATCTCATGCTGATCCCGCTGTCGGCGGCCATCGGCCTTGGCGTGTGGTTCGTGCTCAACCGCACAACCACCGGCAAGATCGTCTCGGCCGTGATTCATAACGCCGAAATGAGCGCCAGCATGGGCGTGAAGATCAATCAGGTTTACGCGCTGGCCTTTGCCTTCGGCGTCATGCTTGCCGCGCTCGCCGGCGGCCTCACCGCCCCCAAGATCTCGGTGCAGCCCGGACTAAGCTCCGAAATCATCATCCTGAGCTTCGCCATTGTCGTGATCGGCGGGCTCGGCAGCGTCGAGGGCGCCGCCGTCGGCGCCATTCTCGTCGGCATGGCCCGCGCTGCCTCGGTTCATCTGCTGCCGCAGGCCGAATTGTTCGTGATCTATCTCATCATGGCCGCCGTGCTGATGTTCAAACCCGAAGGCCTGTTCCGCCGGGAAACCGCGAGGCGGATTTGATGAAACTCTCCACAAATCCCTTCGTCCTTCTCGGCCTCGTGGTGTTGGCCGTGCTGTTCGGCCGAGTCATTCCGGCATGGACGCTGTCGCTCGCCACCGTCGCGGCATCGAAAGCGCTGGTCGCCCTCGGCATCGTCGTGCTGGCGCGCACCGGCAACGTCTCGTTCGGCCAGGGTTTGTTTTTTGCCGCCGGCGGCTATGGCGTCGCGCTCATCGCCAATGAGTGGGGCCTTACCGACGCCGTGGCGCAGGTGTTGATCGGCGCGGTATGTGGCGGCCTGCTTGGGCTGGTGATCGGTCCGCTGATCGCGCGCTATACCGGCATCTTCTTCGGCATGCTGACGCTGGCGCTGTCGATGGTGCTCTACGGCGCGCTGGTCAAGACCACCGTTCTCGGCGGCTCGGACGGCTTCAATGTCGGCCGCCCCACCCTGTTCGGCGCGGTGTTCAACGATCCGCGCGAAGCAGACTTCATGCTCTATGCGGTGTCCGTCGTCGCCACCGGCCTCGCCGGCGTCTTCGCCACGATCCTGTTCAAATCGCAGTTCGGACTGACGAGCCTCGCCGTGCGCGAGAACAATCTGCGCGTCGAATATCTCGGCACCTCGGCAAACCGGATCGTCAGCATCAATTTCATGATCGCGGCGGTCTTTGCCGGCGCCAGCGGCGCGCTGAGCCTGATGGCCCAGCGTCACATCGATCCGGAATTTGCCTACTGGACCACCTCCGGTGACTTCGTGTTCATCGCCGTCCTCGCCGGAAGCCAGAGTGTCGCCGCCGTATTCGTGGCGGCTCTCGCGCTGGAACTGGTGCGGTCGTTCTCCAATCTTTACCTGCCGAATACATGGCAGCTTGTGCTTGGCCTGTTTCTGCTCGCCGTCATCCTGTTTCTGCCGCGCGGCATTGGCTCGTTGTGGGCCGGACGGCGCAGGAAAGTCAGCGAACCTCCGGCCGAACCGGCCGCCGCAGGGAAAGGAGCGGCGTCATGACACCCGTCCTTTCCGTCCGCGGACTGCAGAAGCGGTTCGGCGCGGTGGTCGCCGCCGACAACGTCAGTATCGATATTCCGGCCAGCCAGAAGCTTTGCCTGATCGGCGCGAACGGCGCGGGCAAGACCACGTTCGTTAACATGGTGACGGGCTATTTGAAGCCCGACAGCGGCGCGATCGAACTCGATGGCTCGCCGATCGGGCGGCGCTCACCGCGCGACGTCGCCAGGCTCGGGATTTCGCGCTCGTTCCAGATTCCGCAGTTGTTCATCGAACTCACAGCGGCGGAAAATCTCACCGTCGCAGTCTCCAGCGCGGAAGGCGGACGACTTTCGGCGACCGCATCAGCGGACAGCGGCGACCGCCGCGACAAGGCCGTCGCATTGCTTGACCGTTTCGGTCTGGCCGGTCACGCCGACCGGCCGGTAGCCGAACTGGCCGGCGGCGTCCGCAAGCTGGTCGATATCGCCATGGCGCTGGCGCGGCGTCCCAAACTGCTGCTGCTGGATGAGCCGACCTCCGGCGTCTCGGCGGAGGAGAAATTCGCGACCATGGACCGCGTCATCCACGCCGTGTCGGAAGAAGCCGCCACCATCGTCTTTGTCGAACACGACATGGATATCGTCAGCAAGTATGCCGACCGCGTGGTCGCCTTCTACAACGGCCGCATCCTGGCCGACGGCGAGCCATCGATCGTGCTGAAGGACAACGAAGTGCGCCGTTATGTGACAGGAGGCGCACGATGACCGCTGCCCCCTCCCTGCTCGAAATCGACAATCTCGCGGTTGAAATCCAGTCGATGCCCGCGCTGCGCGGCTTTACCATGCACCTCCCCGAAGGCGGCATGGCCAGCCTCGTCGGCCGCAACGGCGCCGGAAAGACCACATTGATGCGCTCGATCATGGGCCACCTTGCACCCAAGCACGGCACGGTTCGGTTCGGCGGCGAGGATCTTGCCGCCCTGCCGCGTCACGCCCGCGCCGGTCTCGGCATTGGCTACATGCCGGAAGACCGCGGCCTCGTTCCGCAACTGACGGTGGAAGAAAACATCCTGCTCCCGCTTTGGGTCGCGAAGGGTACGGACCGCAAGGCGCGGCTCGACTTCGTCTACGAGGTGATCGGCGAGTTGACCACCATGCGCGACCGCAAAGCATTGCTGCTGTCGGGCGGGCAGCAAAAGCTCGTTGCGCTCGGGCGCGCACTCGGCATCGGAACGAAATGCCTGCTGCTCGACGAGCCATTCGAGGGGATCGCACCTGCCCTGTCCGAACGCATCTCCGATGTGCTTGCCTCGCTCAAGGGCAAAGGTTTAACTGTTTTAATGTCTCAATCCGATTTGAATCATTCGCATACTTTATTCGATGCTGAATTCGTGATCGAGCGCGGAGCCAATATTAAGGCCTGACATTGCAGGTCAGGACAGGACGCCACGAGATGGACTGGTCGCAATATCCGATTCCAGCAATGCGGCTGGAAACCCGTTTCGGCGATCGCATCGTCCCAGCTTTCGAGAACCGGCCGGCGAATGTTTGGGCAATGGTCGCCGATGCAGCAGCACAACATCCCGACAGTGAAGCGCTGATCTGCGGCGACGACCGGATGACCTGGCGCGAGGTCGCGCGGAAATCCATGCAGATCGCGGCGGGCTTCAAGGAAATCGGGCTGAAGCCCGGCGACCGGATCGCGCTGCTGCTCGGCAACCGCAACGAATTCGTGCTGGCGCTGTTTGGCGCCGCCCATCTCGGCCTCGTCAGCGTGATGCTGAGCACGCGCCAGCAAAAGCCCGAGATCGCTTACGTTCTGACGGACTGCGGCGCGAAGCTTCTGATTTATGAAGACGCCATGGCAGATCGCCTGCCGGACCAGCTCGAACTTCCCGAGCTTCTTCACCGCGTATCGATCGGCCCCACCGAAGGTGCATTGGCGTTTCAGGATCTTGTCGCAACAGAAGCTTCGCAGTCGCCGGCCGACGTGGACGAGCAGGATACCGCGATGATCCTGTATACGTCGGGGACGACGGGAAGGCCCAAAGGCGCGATGCTGGCGCATTGCAATCTGATCCATTCGGCGATGGTGTATGAAGCCTGCCTCGAACTGACTCACGACGACCGCTCGATCGCAGCCGTTCCGCTCGCGCACGTCACCGGTATTGCCGCAAATATCATGAGCATGGCGCGTTGCGCCGGCGCGCTCATCATCGTGCCGGATTTCAAGGCCGCAGAGTATCTGAGGATCGCGTCGCGCGAACGCGCCACACAGACCGTGATGGTGCCGGCGATGTACAATCTGTGCCTGCTGCAAGCCGATTTCGACTCTTACGACCTGTCGGCCTGGCGAATCGGCGGCTATGGCGGCGCGCCGATGCCGGTCGCGACCATCCATAAACTCGCGGAGAAACTCCCCGGGTTGAAACTGGTCAATGCCTACGGATCGACCGAGACATCATCGCCTTCAACGGTCATGCCGCCGGAATTCACCGCCAGCCACGGCGACAGCGTCGGCCTGCCCTGTCCCGGCGCGCATATCATGGTGATGGACGCCGACGGACGCGAACTGCCGCGCGGCGAGGTCGGCGAACTCTGGATTCACGGCGGCTCGGTGATCAAGGGATACTGGAACAACCCGCGCGCGACGGCGGAGAGTTTTACCGCCGGCTACTGGCATTCCGGCGACCTCGGCTCGGTCGACGAGCAGAACTTCGTGCGCGTGTTCGATCGACAGAAGGACATGATCAACCGCGGCGGTCTGAAGATCTATTCGGCGGAGGTCGAGTCGGTGCTGGCCGGTCATCCCGCCGTCATCGAAAGCGCCATCGTCGCACGCCCCTGCCCGGTGCTGGGCGAGCGCGTCCACGCCGTGGTCGTGGTCCGCTCGGAAATCGATTCGCCGACGCTGCGCGGGTGGTGCGCCGAGCGCCTCTCGGACTACAAGGTTCCGGAGACCATCGCCATCGGCACCGAACCGCTGCCGCGCAATGCCAACGGCAAGGTCATGAAGAAAAGTCTGCGCGAAGGTCTGACGGACTAGGCGTCGTCGGACCACAGGCGCTCCTGACGGATTGATTAAGCCGGGAAACGCAGAGATTCAATGTCGTCATTGCGAGGAGCACTTGCGACCAAGCAATCCAGTTTTCTGTTTCAAAACATGGATTGCTTCGCTTCGCGCGCAATGACGGTTAGCGCTCGGCAAACGCCTTCTCGACAACGAAATCAGCCGGCTCGCCGTGGTTGCCCTCAACGAAGCCGCGATCCATCAAGAGCGTCTTGGTGTCCGCAAGCAGCGCGGGGCTGCCGCACATCATCACGCGGTCCTTGGCCGAATCGAGTTGCGGCAAGGAGATATCTTCGAACAGCTTGCCCGACGTGATCAGGTCGGTGATGCGGCCGCGATTGCGGAACGGGTCGCGCGTCACGGTCGGATAATAGATCAGCTGCGCGCGCACCATGTCGCCGATCATCTCGTCCTGCGGCAGCTTTTCGGTGATCAGCTCACCGTAGGCCAATTCCCTGACGTGACGGCAGCCGTGCAGCAGCACCACCTTCTCGAAACGCTCGTAGGTCTCGGGGTCCTTGATGACGCTCAGGAACGGTGCGAGGCCGGTCCCGGTGCCGATCAGATAGAGGTTGCGGCCATCGGTCAGGTTGTCGATCACCAGCGTGCCGGTGGCCTTGCGGCTGACGATAATCTCGTCACCTTCTTTGAGATGCTGGAGGCGCGAGGTCAGCGGGCCGTCGGCCACCTTGATCGAGAAGAATTCGAGGTTCTCTTCATAGTTGGCGCTCGCGACGCTGTAGGCGCGCAGCAGCGGCTTCTCGTTCACCTTCAGTCCGATCATGGTGAACTCGCCATTGCGAAACCGGAATGAGGAATCACGCGTGGTGGTGAAACTGAACAGGTTGTCGGTCCAGTGATGGACGCTCAGAACCGTTTCCTGATTGAAGTTGCTCATAACCGGACCCATGCTCTTGCAATCGGTGAGCGCACAATCGCCGGACTTGCGGGCGATCACGCCTCACGCAGAACTTCATTCGCCCATGAATTTTGCTGGATGGCCTGCAACGCAGGCGAGGACGGCGGCAGCATTCACGACGGGGGTGAAATAGCCGAATTTCCGTTTGCGGTCAATTACATACCGCGTGTGCGTCATGCCCCAAGGGCAGACCCGCATTGCATTCTAAGATCATGTTCCGCAGGAGAAATTTCCTCCCGCACGGAGCCCGCCGGGAGGAAATTACACTCAATCTAAACGTCCGGAACACCACGGCCGAGGAGCGCTCAGCCGGGGCAACAGGGCTTACTTCTTTACCATCGGGCAGTTGCCCTCGCTGAGCGGCCGGAACGCGTCCTTCGCCGGGATCGTCTCCACCAGCTTGTAGAAGTCCCACGGGGCTTTCGATTCCGCCGGCGTCTTCACCTGGAACAGATACATGTTGTGGATGTGACGGCCGTCCTCGCGGATCGTGCCTTCGCCGAACAGCGGGTCCTTCGACGGCATCTCCTTCATCTTGGCGACGACCTTCTGCCCGTCCGTCGTGTTCGCAGCGGCGGCGGCACGAAGATAATGTAGCGTGCCTGCATAAACGCCGGCCTGAATGGCGGTCGGACGGCGTCCGCCGCCGACGATCGCAGTGAAGCGATCAGCGAACTTGCGCGTGCCGTCGTTGGTGTCCCAATAGAAACCTTCGGTCAGATAAAGGCCCTTCGCGCCTTGCAATCCGATGGCGTTGACGTCGGTGACCTGCATCAGAAGCGCCGCAAGCTCCTGCCCACCGGCCTGAATGCCGAACTCGGAGGCCTGCTTCACGGAGTTGACGGTGTCGCCGACCGCGTTGGCGAGCGCGACGATCTTGGCCTTGCTGGCCTGTGCCTGCAGCAGGAACGACGAGAAGTCCGAAGCCCCGGGCGGATGCCGCACGCTGCCGAGGATCTTGCCGTTCTGCGCCTTCACGACATCCGACGCATCCTTTTCGAGCGAGTGGCCGAAGGCGTAGTCCGCCGTGATGAAAAACCACGAGTCTTTCTTCGCCTTCAGCAACGCCAGCGCCGTGCCATGCGCCAGCGCCCAGGTGTCGTAGGTCCAGTGCACAGTGTTCGGCGAACACTTCTCACCGGTCAGCAGCGACGAGCCCGGCCCCGATGCAATGAACGCGGTTTTCGAACCCCGCGTGGCTTCCTGCACCGCCAGCGCGACCGACGAGAACGGTACGTCGAGAATTGCGTCGATCTTGTCGATGTCCATCCAGCGCCGCGCCAGCGCCCCACCGATATCCGCCTTGTTCTGGTGATCCGCCTGAATGAGATCGACCTTGATATCCGGCTTCTCGGCCTTGAAGTCCTCGATCGCAAGGCGTGCGGCGGCAACCGAACCCGCGCCGGTGGAATCGGTCGCGATGCCGGTGAGATCGGTCAACACGCCGAGCTTGATGGTGTTGTTGGCAATCTGCGCGCTTGCCGGAGTCATGAGCGCCAGCAGCATTGCTGCGCCCGTCAGAAAGGCCGATTTTGATTTGAATTGCATTGTTATCCTCCCGGTTGAATTTTTTATGCGATTATCCGGCTAGCCGGCATTGCTTAGCGTCGAATGGTTTCCAAAACCTCCTGCGCGACATCGATACGCACCGTCGCGCGCTCGACCAAAACCTTCGCCACAGCCTCGACCTCGTCGCCGACAGCGCCAGCCATAATCGCAATGTTCTGTGCGTGAAGTGCCATATGCCCCGACTGGATGCCCACAGTGGCGAGCGCCTTCAGCGCCGAGAAATTCTGCGCCAGCCCGACCGCCGCAATAATCCGCGCCAGCCGTTCCGCCGTGGTGACGCCAAGAATTTTCAGGCAGGCCTGCGCGGTCGGATGAATCTTGGTTGCGCCGCCGATCAGACCTACCGCGAGCGGCAGTTCGATGGAGCCGGACAGATCGCCGTCCCTGGTGACTTCGTAGCGCGTCAGACTGGTGTAGCGCCCGCCCCGCGCCGCATAGGCATGGGCGCCGGCTTCCACCGCGCGCGTGTCGTTACCGGTCGCGAGGATCACCGCGCTGATGCCGTTCATGATGCCTTTGTTGTGCGTGGCTGCGCGATACGGATCGGCTTCGGCGAACTGATAGGCACTGATGATGCCGTCGCGCACGCTCTCTCCGCCGATATCCGCTAGTTTCCAGATCGCGTGCGCCCGCGCGAGCCGCCGGTCGGCAAGATTTGAGAGAATGCGCAGGAACACCCGGCCGCCGCTCCATGTGGCGATATGCGGTGCGATTTTCTCCGCCATGGTGTTGACGGCGTTAGCGCCCATCGCATCGCGCGTATCCACGATCAGATGCGTGATGACCATCGGCCCGCCCAGCGTGTCGAGAATCCGCACCTCGACATCGCGGAAGCCGCCGCCGAGCTTGACCAGCAGCGGATCGCAGGCGTCGCAGATCGCCTTGATCTCGTCGCGCTTTTCCAGAAGCCGAAGACGCGCGGCATAAGGATCGGGCACTTCGACGGCCTGCACCTGTGCGATCATCAACGTGCCGGACACCGACGTGGTAAAGCCTGCATCGTAGGTCTGGCGCGCGGCGTTGCAGACCGCCGCGACGACAGAGGATTCCTCGGTCGCCATCGGAACCAGCACGTCTTCGCCATCGACCTTCACATTGGTCGCAATACCGATCGGCACATTCATCGTGGCGACGACGTTTTCGATCAGCTTGTCCGCAAGCTGCGACGGCAGATTGCCCATATCGGCAAGATGAGCCGCAGTCGCTGGGTCAAGGCCCGCGAACGACGCCACCAGATCGAGCCGTTCCTGCGGCGACTTGCGGTGAAATCCGGCGATCCGCGAACTACGGTTCGCGCCATGCTTGGCGACAGTCATTCTTCAGCGTCTCCCAGACCGAAGTCCTCTTGAAGGGGCTTCTCGGTCGCGGAAACTGTATGGTGACGGGGGTACACCACAAGGAACACTTTGCACAATTTCGGGAAGGTCCGTACCATTCGCAATATGGGTACAGTTCATCAGATCGGCCGCGAAACGCGATCGCGCGTTGAGACCATCGTCGATGCGATCGTTGCGCGGATCGAACGCGGCGCGATCCGGCCCGGCGAACGCCTGCCGTCGATCCGCGACGCATCGGAACTGTTCGGGGCATCAAAAAATACCATCGTCGATGCGTACGACCGTCTGGTCGCGTCGGGGCAGATCGAGAGCAAACCCGGCTCCGGCTTTTACGTCTCGATGCATCGCTCCAAGCGCGCCGAGACAAGCGAACCCACCAAGGTCGAAGCCGTCGACAGCGTCTGGCTGCTGCGCGAGCAACTCGAGAAGCGTTACGAGGTTCGCGTCGGCGATGGGCGCCCGCCGGCGGCGTGGATGGAAGGCTCGGAGGTCGGACCGTACCTGCGGCCGGTCAGCCGCCCCGGACAACGCAATCTGCCCGAGAGCTACGGCAGTCCCTACGGCTTGCTGCCGCTGCGCCAGCGCATCGCGGGTCTGTTGGCCGAGCGCTCGATCGGCGCGGAGCCGACGCAGGTTTTGCTGACGCAAGGCGCGAACGACGCGCTCGACATGATCGTGCGTCAATATGTCGAGCCCGGCGATCCCGTGCTGGTCGATAGTCCCGGCTACTATCCGCTGTTCGGAAAGTTGCGGCTGGCCAAGGCACGGCTGATCGGCGTGCGACGGACCGCCGACGGGCCAGACCCGGACGACCTTGCCGCCAAGGCCGCCAGCACCGGCGCGCGGATGTTTTTCACGCAATCGCTGGCGCACAATCCGACCGGCTGCTCGATCACGCTTCCGGTCGCCTATCGCCTGCTGCGCACCGCGACGGAGCACAATCTGCGCATCGTGGATTCGGACCCGTTCGCCGATGTGCTGTCGAATACGTCTCCGCGTCTCGCCGCGCTGGATCAACTCGACCGCGTGATCTATGTCGGCACCTTCGCCAAGACTCTTTCCGCCAGCCTGAGGTCGGGATACATCGCCGCCAATGCCGATACCGTCGCGCGACTGGCCGATCTCAAGATGATCACCCGCGCCAACAGCTCGGTTTATATCGAGCAGATCATCTACGACCTGATCACCAGCGGCCGCTATCGCGGCCACCTCAAGCGCCTGAGCGGCCGGATCGAAGCGGCAACCCGCCAGGCCAATGACACATTGTCACGCCTTGGCCTGCCGGTATTCGGCCAGCCGCGTGGCGGATTTTATATGTGGTGCGAACTGCCCGATCATATCGACGACACGCAACTGTCGCGCATCGCCGCCGAGCGCAGCATCCTGCTGGCGCCGGGTTCGGCGTTCAATCCGGACGCGATGCCTGCTCGCCCGGCGATGCGCATCAATATCGCACATGTCGGCGATCCCCGGTTCGCGAGCTTTATCAATGAGCATCTCGCGCCTTAGCGTATTTGATCGATGCGTTGACGTATGCACAGCGGTCAACGGTAAAGAACGCTCCACTTTTTGGCATCGCAACATCAACACGCGGGAATTTTGTCCCAGCCCGCACGAATTCTGTTTCAAACGAGTCCGCGCTGCAATCATCCGATCTTTGCTTGACTTGAACTTCTCCCGCCAGCAGTCTGTCGGCGCAAATAAAAAGCATCGAACACGAATTCAGATGCATCAGGGAGAAACGCATGAAGTCATTTCTCAGCCTTCTCGCAACAGCGAGCATTCTCAGCGCCGGTACCCTCCTCACGTCGGCCCCCGCCTCTGCCCAGCAAACCATCAAGATCGGCGTTCCGACGTCGGTTCAGCTTCAGGTTGGACGCGACACGCAGAACGCCATTAAAATGGCGATCGAAGACATCAACAGCAAAGGTGGCCTCGTCGGCCGCAAACTTGAAATGGTTGTCGCGGACGAAACCGAGAACCCCGAACAGGGCATCGCCGCGATCAAGAAGCTCACAGCCGACGACAAGGTCGATGTGCTGATCGGCGGTTACACCAGCGGCGTGACGCTGGCCCAGTTGCCCCACATCGCGAACTCGAAAACGATCTATCTCGGCGTCGGCGCGGCGTCTCCTTCAATTACCGCGAAGGTGAAAGCCGACTACGACAACTACAAGTACATCTTCCGGGTTTCCCCGATCCATGCCGGCCATCAGGCCCGCGCGCTGGTCGATTTCATCAGCGGCAAGCTCAAGGGTGAGATGGGCCTGAAGAAAATCGCCATCGTCGGCGAGAACGCCAAATGGGTGCAGGATCTCGTTCCGATCCTGAAGAAGGGCGCCATTGCCGGCGGCACGGAAGTGCCGATGTCAGAGTTCTTCGACACCTCAACGTCAGACTTCTCGCCCTTGTTCGCCAAGGTCAAGGCCAGCGGCGCGCAGTATCTGATCGTCATCCTCTCGCATGCCTCGTCCGACATCTTCGTCAAGCAGTGGCATGACGCGCAGGTGCCGATTCCGATCGGCGGCATCGACGTCAAGAGCCAGGACGCTGACTTCTTCACCCGCGTGAGCGGCAAGGCGCTGTCCGAGACCGTCGGCCTGTTCGCGACCCGCGCCGCGCTGACGCCCAAGACGATCCCGTTCTGGGACGAGTTCGTCAAACGCTTCGGAACCGCGCCTGTTTACACCGGCGTCGGCGCCTACGATGCCATCTACGTCTACGCAGAAGCCGTGAAGCGTGCCAACTCGGTCGAGCCGAATGCGGTGATCAAGGAACTCGAGAAGACGGATTATGTCGGCATCGCCGGCAAGATTCAGTTCGACGAAGTCCATGATGTGAAGACGGGACCCGGCCTGCAGAACCTGTTGTTCGCGCAATGGCAGAAGGACGGCGCCCGCATCGTCGTGTGGCCGAAGGCTTCTGAAACGGGAAAGATGATCCCGCCGCCCTGGATGAACTGAGCAGTTTCACGTCGTGAGAACGCCGGCCGGTAACGATCTTACCGGCCGGCGATCCTGAAGGCTCGCCTTCCCCTTACGCACGAGAACAGCAACAGCAGGCGGTTATGCTCGAAATTCTGATTTATGGCGCTGTCTCCAGCGCGATCTACGCGATGCTCGCGGTAGGCTTCACGCTCATCTTCGGTGTCGCCCGCATCCTTAATCTCGCCCACGGCGCATTCTATGCGCTCGGAGCCTACGCGGCCTACGTCTTCACATCCCTGCTGAATATGCCGCTGATCATCGCGGCACCGCTGGCTGTTCTGCTGGTCGCGGGTTTTGGCGTGCTGATGGAGCGATTTCTGGTTCGGCCATTGCGGGCATCGCAACTGGCGGTGCTGATGATCACGCTCGCGGTGTCGCTGGCCGTCGAACAGGGCCTGTTCATCACTTTCGGTTCCGAATACAGGAACGTCCCCTCGTTCGTCGCCGACAAGGTCTCGATCGGAGGCGTCGATATCGGCGGGCAGAGATTGCTCGCCCTCGTTGCGGGCATTCTGGTGCTGCTGACGCTGTGGCTCTTCATTCAGCGCACGCGCCTCGGCGCCGCAATTCTGGCGGTGTCGCAGGACCCCGAAGCCGCGCAGTATATGGGCATCCCCACCAACCGCATTTTCTCCATCGTCATGGCAATCTCGGCAGGCACCGCGGCGCTTGCGGGCGTGCTGGTGTCGCCATTCCTCACCGTGCAGCCGACCATGGGCCTGCTGCCGATGGTGAAGGCGTTCGCGATCGTCATCGTCGGCGGACTGGGCTCGATCCCCGGCAGCATCATCGCCTCGCTGATCCTCGGCTACTCCGAAACGATCGTGGCCTATCTGGTTTCCACATCATGGACCGAGCTCGTGTCTCTCGTCGCAGTCGTCATCACCCTCATGATCAGACCGTCCGGGATTCTCGGCCGGCGGGCGGCGTTCTGACATGCGGCAGATTTCATTGATCGATGTCGCTGGCGGTATCGCCGTGGTGGCTGTTCTCGCGCTCGCCCCGGTGTTCGTGGCCAGCAACTACCTCACCGGCGTGCTGACCGTCTGCGTGATCTACGGCATCTGGGCCTCGAGCTGGGATTTCATGTCGGGCCTGACCGGCCGCGAAAATTTCGGCCACTCGCTGTTCATCGGCGCGGGCGCTTACACCGCGGGATTTCTCGCGACGATCTGGTTCACGAATCCATGGTACAGCCTGCCGGCGGCGGTCATTATCGCGGTTGGCTTCAGCCTGCTCGTCGGCTTCCCCACATTGCGCCTGCGCGGTCCCTACTTCGCGCTGGCGATGCTGTCGGCATCCGCGATCCTGCAACGTCTCTGCCTGATCTTCTGGGAATACACCGGCGGCGAGGAAGGCCTCTATGGCCTCGATCCGCTGATCCGCAATCCCCTGCACTACTACTGGTTCGTGCTGGCGATCCTTGTGGTCACCGTGATCGTGCTGACACTGCTGGCCCAATCGCACTGGGGCCTGCTGCTGCGGGCCATTCGCGGCGACGAGGCGACCTGTCAGGCGGCGGGCATCAACGTGACGTTCTACAAGATCGCGTCGCTCGCCATCAGCGCGGGTTTTGCCGGGCTCGGCGGCGCGCTTTACGCGCATTACCAGCTACAGGTCAGCCCGCCGCTGTTTTCGGTGGTGGTGTCGATCACCGTCATCATCATGGTGTATGTCGGCGGCATCGGCTCGATCTATGGTGCCGCGATTGCCGCGATCCTGCTGACGCTGCTCACTGAAATGCTGCGCGGCTTCGGCGAATACCGGCTCTGGATCTACACCCTCACCCTGATGCTGATCCTGTTCTTCCTGCCGAACGGCCTGATCGCGCCGCTCTGGCGCAGAATGACGGAGCGCTTCCGATGACCGCGCTTCTCGAAGTCAACGACGTCACCAAGCGCTTCGGCGGCCTCACCGCGGTGAAGAATGCAACCTTCACGCTGCAAAAGGGCGAGTTCACTGGAATCCTCGGACCGAACGGCGCGGGCAAGACCACGCTGTTCAATCTTCTCACCGGTTTCATGCCGCCGACATCCGGCACCATCACCTTCAATGGCGAAGCGCTCCAAAGTCTCGCGCCTTACAAGATCGTCAATCGCGGCATGGCGCGGACCTTTCAGCTGACACGGCCGTTCGTCGGCATGAACCTGCTCGAAAACGTACTCGTCGCCTGTATGTCGCCGCGCGCCCATGTCGACAGGGACAAGGAAGAACGCGCGCGCCACCTCCTCGAACAGGTGGGCCTCGGCGGACGCGGCGCGGAGCCTGTCGAAACACTCCCCTACGGCGACCTGCGGCGACTCGAAATTGCGCGCGCGCTGGCGACCCGGCCCGATCTCTTGTTGCTCGATGAACCCTTCGCCGGATTGGGCAGCAGCGAGATCGAACCGCTTGCGCAACTGATCAAACGCCTGCATCGCGAGGAAAACCTGACGATCCTTCTGATCGAACACAAGCTGCGCGAGTTCATGGCGCTGGTGTCGCGGGTGATCGTGATGAATTTCGGCGAGATCATCGCCGTGGGGCCGCCCGAGGAAATCGTGAAAAATCCGAAAGTGATCGAAGCCTATATCGGAAAGACGGAGGACGCTCATGCCTCTGCTTGAAGTCTCCGATCTGCGCGTCAGTTACGGCAAGGCGCTCGCCATCGAATCCGTGTCAATCAAGGTCGGCAAGGGTGAGCTGATCGGCGTGCTCGGCCCAAACGGCGCGGGCAAGACCACGCTGCTGAAGGCGATCTCGCGGTCCATCCCCTCGCAAGGCACGCTCACATTCAAGGGCCAGTCCCTCGATGGCGTCGCCCCCTACGACGTGGTGGCGCGGGGAATCTGCCATTGCCCCGAGGGCCGCAAGCTGTTCTCGGAACTGTCTGTACTGAAGAATCTGCAACTCGGCGCCTACCTGCGCAAGAACAACGCCGAGATCAACGCCGATCTGGAGCGCGTGTTCACGCTGTTTCCGGTACTGCGCGAACGGCAGTGGCAGCAATCGAGCACGCTCTCCGGCGGCGAACAGCAGATGGTCGCGATCGGCCGCGCGCTGATGGGGCGGCCGGAATTGCTGCTGCTCGACGAACCGTCGGTCGGCATCGCGCCTCGGCTGAAGGGCCTGATCTTCGACGCGATCGAGCAAATCCGGAAGGACGGCACCGCCATCCTGATCGTCGAGCAGGACGCGACCTCGACCTTGCGGATCACCGATCGCGTTTACGTACTGGAGCACGGCCGCACCATTCGCGAAGGTACGGCGAAAGACCTCGCGGGCGACGAGTACATCCGGCAGGTTTATCTGGGGGTGTGAGAACCCATCGTCATTGCGAGGTGCACTCGCGACGAAGCAATCCATCCTAAAAGGCTGGAATACTTCGCTTCGCTCGCAATGACGGGCTCAATTACTTCTTGTCCAGCGCGCCTTCGGCCTTCAGCACTTCGTGCGCGGCCTTGAACGCCTCGAGGCCTGCGGGAATGCCGCTGTACACCGTGGCGTGCAGAAGAATTTCCTTGATCTCATCGACGGTCACGCCGTTGGTCAGCGCACCCTTGACATGGAGCTTGATCTCATTGGGCGCTTTCAGCGCTGTCAGCATCGCGAGGTTGAGCATGCTGCGGGTCTTGCGGTCCAGCCCCGGCCGCGTCCAGGCATAGCCCCAACACCATTCGGTGGTGATCTCCTGGAACGCCATCATGAAATCGTCGGCCTTGGCGATGCTGCCATCGACATAATCCTTGCCCAGAACGTCACGCCGGACGGCCAGACCCTTTTTGAAGTGTTCGCTTTCACCGCTCATGACATTCTCCATTGATCCAGACGATAGGGCACCCTAGGGCATGATCCCGAAAAGCGGGAAACGGTTTTCGGAGAGGACATACCCGAACCTCAAAACGATCCTCTCTCTTGAGGCCATTTGCAGAGCCCGGCAACGGGCATCACAACAAGGCTCGCCGCCCGCGATTGCATAGGCGTATTCGCAAACTGCACCTGCTCCTGACCGGCGAATTGCGGTTCATAGACATATGAGTCGCGATTTGTTCCCCGGGTGCGCCCGATGACCCCCATCACCCCGGACATGAAACCGGGCATCAAGCCGGTCCATATCGCGCTCAATGTGCTGGCGCTGTGCTTTACGCTATCCGTGCTCGGACGCGGGCTCGGCGAGAGCTTCACCGTGTTCCTGCTGCCGATTTCACAAACCTTCGGCTGGGACCGGGCGGAAATCATCTCGATTTACTCGCTCGCGGCGCTGGCCGGCGGCCTGTCGGCGCCTTTCATCGGGCGGCTGTTCGACCGGTCCGGCCCCCGCGCCGTCTACTCTCTGGGACTGTTCCTGCTGGGCGGCGCATTTCTCGCCGCCGCCTATGCACAGCAGCTCTGGCAATTCCAGCTCAGCCTTGGCCTGTGCGTCGGCCTCGCCATCGCCTGCATCGGCAACGTCCCGAATTCGATCTTGCTCGGACGATGGTTCGGCCCGAAGCTGCCGACCGCGATGGCCGTGGTCTACTCCGCGACCGGCGCTGGCGTGCTGATCCTGTTGCCGTTGTCGCAGGTTCTGATTGATCGGTTCGGCTGGCGCGGCGCGTATCAGATCTTCGGCGCAACGGCGCTCATCCTGTTTGTGCCGCTGCTGTTTCTGCCGTGGAAACTGTTCGCGTCCGGCTCCGCCACGCTCGCCAAAAGCGCCGCCGCCGAGGTCATCGACGAGGGCTGGACGTTGCTCAGCGCCATGCGTCATCACGCGTTCTGGGCGCTGTTCTGCACGTTTTTCTTCACCGCGATCGGCATGTTCGCGCTCTCGGCGCAGATCGTCGCCTACCTGATCGACGCCGGATTTCCGCCGCTGCAGGCTGCGACCGCCTGGGGATTCAGCGGCGTCGTGCTGCTGTTCGGCATGCTTGGCGTCACCTGGCTCGACGGCGTGATCGGACGCCGCCGCTCGGTGCTGTTCAGTTATGCCCTGTCGATCATCGGCATCGGCCTGCTGTGGCTGCTGAAATCGTACCCCAATATCTGGCTGCTGACCGCTTTCGTCGTGACGTTCGGCAGCATGATCGGTTCGCGCGGGCCGCTGATCACCGCTACCGCGATGAAAATCTTTCGCGGCGAGCGGGTCGGCACCATCTACGGGACAATCACCATTGGAAGCGGACTCGGTTCGGCGTTCGGCTCATGGGCCGGCGGCCTGATCCACGACATGACGGGTGGTTACGACGCGCTGTTGCTGTTTGCCCTCATCAGCGTGATCCTCGGCATGATCCCGTTTCTGGTGGTCCCCGCCTTGCGAAAGTGACCGCGAACATGCCGGTTGCGCCGCTCTCCCGGAGTTGCAATCATCGCGGAATGACGAAGCCGGAGATGGTCTCATGAACGCGCCTGTCGATGCACCGGATTGGCGCAAGCTCACGCAGGAAGAACTCGATCTCGGCTTCAACAACACGCTGCACGTGCCCGAGACGGCAACCATCGTTGCTGAGTGGGACAGACTGTCCGCCGACATGCGCGCGCGGCATCCGCAATCACTCGATCTGCGCTATGGTCCGCGCGAGCGCAACCGGATCGATTTCCTGAAAGCCAACGACGGCGGCCCGACGCTTGTGTTTATTCACGGCGGCTATTGGCAGACCCGCGCGAAGGAAACCTTCGCGTTCTGCGCCAGCGGACCGATGGCGCACGGCATCAACGTCGCGCTGATTGGCTATACGCTCGCGCCCGATGCGACACTCGACCAGATTGTGGACGAAGTCCGCGCCGGCATCGATACCCTCGTCAACGAACTGCCCGCGCTGGGCGGCAGCGCCGGCCAAATGGTCGTGTCGGGCTGGTCGGCCGGCGGACACCTGTCATCCATGACGCTCGGGCATCCGCACATCAAGGCCGGGCTTCTGATCAGCGGAATCTACGATCTCGAACCGATCCGCCACAGCTATCTGAACGCCAAGCTCAACCTCGACGACGGCACGATCCGGCGCAACTCACCGGCGAAAAATCCCGGCGGCGTGAACAAGCCGCTCGTCGTCGTGGCAGGCAGCGGGGAATTGCCGCTGCTGCGCAAGCAGTCCGCTGATTTCGCTGCGCATCGCGCGGCGTATGGGCTGCCGGTTGTTTACGAGGAAATCCCCGGCGCCAACCATTTCACCATGATGGACGAACTGGCCTCGCCTTCAGGCCGCCTGACAACGCTGGTGCGCCAGTTGTTCGAGCGCTAACGGCCGCCATTCGAAGCGCTACAGATACGCACGATGCGCCGTCATCCTGAGATCGTAGCGAAGCGAAGGCCTCGAAGGGCGACTGCAATTCATCGCACCTCATCCTTCGAGGCTCGCAAGTGCTCGCACTTCAGGATGACGCGCTTGGCTCACGCTGCCAGCGGCAACCGCTTTTCGATGATGCGCGAGAAGAGACTGGCTCCCACCGGCAAAATCTTGTCATCGAGAATGAAGCCGGGATTGTGCAGCGGCACCGTTCCCTCGTGGCCCAGCCAGAAATAGGCGCCGGGCACCGCAAGCAGCATGTCGGCGAAATCCTCGCTGCCCATTTTCGGCGTCGGCGTGGTCAGCACATTTTCGCCGCCCACGACTTCGCGCGCCACGTCCGCAACGAAATGCGACTGCTCCTCGTGATTGACCAGAACCGAGAAAATGTCGCGGATATCCACCTTGATTTCGACCTGAAACGCCGCCGCCATCCCGGCTGCGATGGTGCGCATCCGGTCGCGAATCTTTTCGCGCACCTTTTCGGAGAACGTCCGGACGGTGCCCGCCAGCATCGCCTCGCCCGGAATGACGTTATAGGCAGAGCCCGCATGAATCTGGGTGATCGACAGTACCGCGGATTTCAACGGATCGACATTGCGGCTAACGATGGTTTGCAACGCTTGCCCCAGCGTCATCGCGATCACCACCGGATCGCGCGACATTTCCGGCATCGCGCCGTGGCTGCCATAGCCGGTGATGGTGATGTCGAAGAAATCCGCGCAGGCCATGCTCGGTCCGGGAAAGATCGCGACCTGCCCCGGCTCAAGCTGCGGGGCGTTGTGCAGCCCGTAGACTTCATCCAGCGGAAATTTCTCAAACAGGCCGTCCTTGATCATGGCGCGCGCGCCGCCGAGTCCCTCTTCAGCGGGCTGGAAAATGAAAGCCACTGTGCCGTCGAAATTGCGCGTTTGCGCCAGATAGCGCGCCGTGCCGAGCAGAATGGTGGTGTGGCCGTCATGGCCGCAGCCATGGAAGCGATCGGGGATCGTGGAGCGCCAGCTCAGGTTGGTCTTTTCCTCCATCGGCAGCGCATCCATGTCGGCGCGCAGGCCGATCCGCCGGTTGCCGCCGCCCTTGCCTTTCAGCAGCCCGACCACGCCAGTGCCGCCGAGGCCGCGATGCACCTCGATGCCCCATTGCGCGAGCTTCTCGGCGACGATGCCGGATGTGCGATGTTCCTCGAAGCCGATTTCAGGATGCGCATGGAGATCGCGGCGGATCGCGGTGAGTTCGTCGGCGAAGCTGTCGATCAGTTCAATATTGGGCATGCGGCATTATCCGTTTATGAAGGGAACAAGCGCGGCGTGGAGCCATCTTGGCAAATCATTGCAGGCTGGCCAAGAGACCGGCCATCAAACGTCCGCGTTCGACCAGGCTGTCGACCTCGATATGCTCGTTGAGGGTATGATAATCTGCGCCGCGCACGCCAAGACTGTCCAGTGTCGGCAGCCCCATCGCGCCGGTGAAGTTTCCGTCCGAGCCGCCGCCCGAACTGCCGTGGATCAGATCGAGGCCGATCGTCTTCCCGACCGCGCGCGCCTGTTCATACAGCGCCAGGGTTCCGGCATTGGGCTCCCAGACCGGCCGCGTCACGCCGCGGGTCACCGTGAAGGTGACATCATTCGTCGTGCCGTTCAGCGCCAGCATCCGCTCGACCCCGCGGTCGAGATCGGCCTGACGTTTTGCCATGCTGAGAGCCTCGCCGCGGCAGCTCGACGCCACGCAATTGACCCACTGCCCGCCGTGAACGACGCCGACGCTAAAGGTACAGTCGTCGCCGGTCATGCCATCGATGGCAATGATCTGCCGTGCCATTTCCCGGATCGCGGATCGGCCTGCGGCGAGCGTTGCGCCGGCGTGACTCGGCTTGCCGGCGGCTTCCAGATTGTACCGCGCAATCGCGTAGCGGCCCGTGGTAACGCCTGCATTCCTGAACGCCGGTTCCGGCACCAGCACATACTTGTTGCGCGCCGCTTCCGCCTCGATGATATCGCGCGTACTGGGCGTGCCGACTTCCTCGTCCGGCGTAAAGAGAACCGTCACAGGCAACGGCGTCGCAACCGACGCCCTCTGCAATTGCAGGATGGCTTCGAGCGCGGCGTAGTTGCCTCCCTTCATGTCGAGAATGCCCGGCCCGTAACACTTGCCGCCTTCGCGCCGCCACGGCAGCTTTTGCAACGTGCCGACCGGATGAACCGTATCCATATGGCCCGCGATCAGAATGCCCGGCTGTCCCTGCTTCGGGTGGGGAAACCGGGCGCGGATGCAGCCGCCGAAGCCCTGCCGTCCGGTGATGGTTTCAATCGAGGCTCCGCCAATCGCCATGTCCCGCGCGGCAAGTTCAAGCATCCGGTTAACCGCGGCGGCGTCCCAGGTCGGGCTTTCGCACTCAACCCACGAACGCAGGCCCGTCAGCATGGTTTCGGTATCGAACGGAAGTGAAGCGGGATTGAACAAGGCGCTGTCCCCTTTTGAACTGCTTTTCTGGCCCGTGAAGCGAATTGCGGATTCAGGACACTGGCGGGATCTGGCGCCCCGCGCCGCGGATCGTTGCAGGTTCGGCGGCCAATTCAAGATGCAAACTTGCCGGGCCTGCTGCCGGTTTGGCGATGTTGCCTGCGGAAATGAGATTGCGTAAGCAGGCCGTCCTATCAAGAAGGACTTGCGATGCCGATTTGCGCTGCAACACAGGTGCGTTTGTGACGATATCCATTGTTGGTGTGGCCCCGTCCAACGCACGAGCCGCCGGCTGGATGGCGGGATGGCTGACCCTGATGCTGATTATGCTGGTGGCGGGCCGCGAAGCCACACGCGAACTCAGCGTTTTCCAGATCCTGGAAATGCGCTCCTTGATCGGCCTTGTCATGCTCTATCCGCTGATCCATCGGAACGGCGGCCTGGCGGGCATGAAAACCGCGCGCCCGCTTCAGCATATCGGCCGCAACGTCGTCCACTATGGCGCGCAGTACGGCTGGTTTCTGGCCCTGACGCTGATCCCGCTGGCGCAGGTGGTGGCTATCGAATTCACAATGCCGATCTGGACCGCGCTGCTCGCGGTGAGTTTCCTCGGTGAACGGCTGAACGTCTGGAAGATTCTCGCGATTGTACTGGGGCTTGTGGGTGTCCTCATCGTCGTGCAACCCGGCGCGGCGCAGGTCAGCCCCGGTCAGTTGATCATGGTCCTCGCCGCCGTCGGCTTCGGCGCGGCGATTGTCATGGTGAAATCCCTCACCCGCACTGACTCGGTGGTCGTGATCATCTTCTGGATGCTGGTGATCCAGTCACTACTCGGATTGATCCCCGCACTTTACCTTTGGCACACGCCATCGGCGCATGTCTGGCCATGGATCATCGTGATCGCGTTCTGCGGCACCTACTCGCACTACTGCTTCACACAGGCGATGCGTTATGCCGACACCACGGTCGTGGTACCGATGGATTTTCTGCGCGTGCCGCTATCTGCCGCGGTCGGCTGGCTGGTCTATTCGGAGCGGCTCGATGCCGCGACCATCGCCGGCGCAGCGCTGATCCTGACGGGCAACCTGTTCAATCTAAAACGCTCGTAAACAGCGACGGATACATACGCCCAAACCCTAAAGTTCGTCATTGCGATCGAAGCGAAGCAATCCACTCTTAAGAAAAAATGGATTGCTTCGTCGCAGTTGCTCCTCGCAATGACGCTTGAGAATTTACGCCGCGCTTTTCTTGTCCACCGACAGCACGCCGCGCCGAATCTGGTCTTCCTCGATCGATTCGAACAGCGCCTTGAAGTTGCCCTCGCCGAAGCCGTCGTCGCCCTTGCGTTGGATGAACTCGAAGAAGATCGGGCCGATCGCGTTGGCCGAGAAAATCTGCAACAGCACCTTGGTATGGCCGCCATCGACCACGCCCTCGCCGTCGATCAGGATGCCGTTCTTTTGCAGCCGCACGACATCCTCGCCATGCTTCGGCAGCCGCGCGTCAATTTTTTCGAAATAGGTTTCCGGCGGCGGCGGCATGAACGGCAATCCGTCCGCGCGCAGCTTCTCGATGGTGTGATGGATGTCCCTTACCCCGCAGGCGATGTGCTGGATTCCCTCGCCGTGATAGGTGTTGAGATATTCCTCGATCTGGCCTGAATCCCCCGCGTCTTCGTTGATCGGAATCCGGATCTTGCCATCGGGACTGGTCAGCGCCCGCGAGAACAGACCGGACGCCCTGCCCTCGATGTCGAAGAAGCGAATCTGGCGGAAATTGAACAGCTTCTCATAGAAGCCGGTCCATACATCCATGCGACCGCGATGCACGTTGTGGGTCAGGTGGTCGAGATAGAACAATCCCGCGCCGTCGGGATGAACATCCTTCAATCCGAGCCAGTCGAACTCGGTGTCATAAGCCGAGCCCTTCGCGCCATAGCGATCGACGAAATAAAGCAGGCTGCCGCCGATGCCCTTGATCGCAGGAACATCGAGGGTCTTGCGCGATGACGCTTCGTTCGCTGGCTCCGCGCCGAGCGACAGCGCGCGCTCATAGGCATGCTTTGCATCGACCACGCGGAATGCCATCGACGGTGCGCACGGCCCATGCGCGGCGACAAAGTCATAGCCATGCGTGCCGGGCTGCTCGTTGACGAGGTAGTTTACATCTCCCTGGCGATAGACCGTGATCGCCTTGGTCTTGTGACGGGCGACCGCGGTGAACCCCATCAAGCGAAACAGGGCGTGCAGCTTTTCGGGCTCGGGATGAGCGTATTCGACAAACTCAAAGCCATCGGTGCCCATCGGATTCTGCTCGGAAACAACAGCAGCCGGTGCATCGTGCGGAAACGGACCCATGGCGATCTCCCTCAAATCTGCTGGCGATTCTTCCTCGGGAAGCATCGTGCGCCGCTTTTCATGCAACAGGCGTGCAAAATGAGCCGTGTTATGCCAAAATCATGCACAGAATGTGCAATTAAAGAGGTTTTCACGCATGATATCGCTGGACGGGTTCGACCTCAAAATCCTCGCTGCACTTCAGGACGACGGCCGCCTGACCAATCAGCAACTGGCCGATCTGGCCGGTCTGTCGGCGTCGCAATGCTCGCGCCGCCGCACCCGGCTGGAGGATGAGAAGATCATCGCCGGCTATCACGCCGACCTCGCCAGCGAGGCGCTTGGCTTCAACGTGCTGGCCTTCATCCAGATCACGCTGGCGACGCACTCGCCCAACAACGCCAAGCGATTTCGCGACCTGATGCGCCGGGTTGACGAAATCCAGGAAGCCTATTCGCTGACCGGTGACGCCGACTATTTGCTGAAAGTTGTGCTGAGCGACCTCAAGAGCCTGTCCGACATCGTCAACAATGTGCTGATGCCGCACGAGAGCGTCGCGCATGTGCGCTCGTCCATCGTGCTGGACCGGCTGAAGACGACGAGAAAATTGCCGCTGAGGAAGCTTGGAGGATAACAGCTCGATCGTCATTGCGAGGAGCGAAGCGACAAAGCAATCCATAACTTGGAAAGAAGAATGGATTGCTTCGCTTCGCTCGCAATGACGAGTTCAAACAACTCATATCAAGTCACCGGCAGAATCGTTCCTTCGACCTCACCGAAGCCGACGCGATAGCCCTCGCCCTGACACCAGCCGCGCATGGTCAGCGAATCGCCGTCTTCGAGAAACGACCGTTGCTCGCCATTGCCGAGATCAAGCGGCTCATTGCCGCCCCAGCTCAGCTCCAACATGCTGCCGCGCTCGCTTTTCTCGGGGCCGCTGATGGTGCCTGAGCCCAGCAGGTCCCCGACATTCATCGCGCAGCCGCTTGAGGCATGATGCACAAGCTGCTGCACCGACGACCAGTACATGTATTTGAAATTGGTGCGGCTGATGCCGGCCGGCTTTTTCATCTTTTCGGTCTTCAGATCGACGGCGAGCTGCATGTCGTAGTTGTTCGCGCCCTTCTGCTGCAAATATGGCAGCGGCGTCGGCTCCTGCGCCGGACCATGCACCCGGAACGGCTCCAGCGCCTCCCGCGTCACGATCCATGGACTGATAGAGGTGCCGAACGCTTTCGCCTGAAACGGACCCAGCGGCACGTATTCCCATGCCTGAATGTCGCGCGCGCTCCAGTCGTTCAGCAGCGTGAAGCCGAAGATCATCTCTTCGGCCTGCTTCTCCGTCAGCATTTCGCCCATGGCGGAGGCCTGTCCGATCACCACGCCCATCTCCAGTTCAAAGTCCAACCGCTTGCATGGACCGAAGGATGGTTGCTCCGCCGTCGGCGGTTTTATCTGTCCGCGTGGACGGCGGATCGGCGTCCCACTGACCACGACGGTCGATGCGCGGCCATTGTAGCCGATCGGAATCGACAGCCAGTTCGGCATCAGGGCGTTGTCCTTGCCGCGAAACATGACGCCGACATTGGTGGCGTGTTCCTTCGACGAATAGAAATCGGTAAATCCCTGCACGGCGATCGGCATGTGCATGTCAGCGAAATTCCGCGGAACCAGCGCACGCCTGCGCAAGTCCATGTTGTCGCGTAATTCCGGATTATCATGCCGCAACAACTCGCTGATCCGCGCGCGAGTCGTCCTCCACACCTTTGGGCCGAGGGCCATGAAGGCATTGAGCGAAGGTTTTTCAAAGACGGCGCTCGCATTCTCAAAGCGAAACAATCCCGCCGCTTCCAGCGCCGCGAGATCGAGAACGAAATCGCCAATCGCGACGCCGACCCGCAGGTCCGGCTGCTCTGGCGTGAAGAACACGCCATAAGGCAGATTCTGGATCGGGAAATCCGACGACGGATCAACCTCGACAAAGGAACGCAGCTTGGGATCGTTGGGGTGCATCGTGTCCATCCGGATGTTATTCCGCGTCGGGCTGGCGGCCCGGCTCGGCGGCTGCGAAGGCATCGAGTTTTGCGGCGGCGGCATCGAGCGCCACGATGCGCTTGTAGGGCGCCAGATCGACTCCGAAACGGCGTGCGTTGAACACCTGCGGAACGATGCAGATATCCGCCAGCGTCGGTTTGTCACCTAGCGCGAATGGTCCTGGCAGATGCGCCAGCCGGGCTTCGACAGCATCGAATCCCGTCTTGATCCAATGTTTCGACCAGGCCGCGCGCGCGGCTTCATCCACGCCGATGCTGGCAAGCTTGTTCAGCACGCGCAGATTGCCGATGGGATGAATGTCGCTGACCGCGACCAGTGCGATTTCGCGCGCAATCGCCCGCCCCTTCGCGTCCGGCGGCAACAGCGGCGGCTGCGGATGGGTCTCGTCAAGGTATTCGATGATCGCGATTGATTGCGCCAGTTCGAGATCGTCGTCGATCCAGTACGGCACCAGCCCCGCCGGATTGACCTTGCGGTAGGCCGGCTGCGTCTGTTCGCCCTTGCGCAGATGCACGAAGCGATGCTCCGCGCTCAACCCTTTGAGATTGAGCGCGATGCGCACGCGGTAGGCCGCCGTCGAGCGGAAGTAACCGTAAAGAACAGCGTCACTCATGCCGGGTCACACGCTTTACGGCTTCGACGGGTCGAAGCGGCGCTCCAGCCCCTGCCAGCAGTCGGCGTAGTCGTCCTGCAATGCGCTGGTCGTCGCGGCATATTCGGTCACGCGCTGCGCAAAGCGCGTTTCGAACATGAAGGCCATGGTTCCGGTCAGCTTCACCGGCTTCAGTTCGCCGTTGCTGGCATGATCGAACGCCTCGCGGTCCGGCCCGTGCGGCAGCATCATGTTGTGCAGGCTGATGCCACCGGGCACGAAGCCCTGCGGCTTGGCGTCATAGACGCCGTAGATCAGCCCCATGAACTCCGACATGATGTTCATGTGATACCACGGCGGGCGGAAAGTATTTTCCGCCACCGCCCAGCGCTCGGGGAAGATCACGAAGTCGATGTTGGCCGTGCCTGCGGTTTCCGATGGCGAAGTCAGCACCGTGAAAATCGACGGATCGGGATGATCGAAGCCGATGGCGCCGACCGGTGAGAACGTCCGCAAGTCATATTTGTACGGCGCATAGTTGCCGTGCCACGCCACCACGTCGATGGGTGAATACGGCAGATCGGTTTTGAACAGCGATCCGCCCCACTTCACATAAAGCTCGGTCGGCGTTTCCTTGTCTTCGTAAGCCGCCACTGGCGTCAGGAAGTCGCGCGAGTTCGCGAGACAATTCGCGCCAATCGGCCCGCGCTCCGGCAGCGTGAATGCGCCACCGTAGTTCTCGCAAAGATAGCCGCGAGCAGGACCATTAGGAATTTCAACACGAAACTTGACGCCACGCGGGATTACGGCGATTTCGCCGGGCTCGATGTCGATAATGCCGAACTCGGTAACCATTCGCAGGTTGCCCTCCTGCGGAACGAACATCAGCTCGCCATCGGCATTGTAGAAATGCTGGTCCACCATCGATTGGGTGATGAGGTAGATGTGCGCGGCCATGCCCGCCTGCGTATTGGCATCGCCCGCCGTGGTCATGGTGTAGACGCCTTGCAGGAAGGTCTGGTCGTCCTTCGGCATCGGCGCGGGGTCCCAGCGCAGCTGCGCAATCGGCATGTCGTACTCGGTGCATGGCGCGGTGCGCCAGTATTTCGCATCCACTTTTGTGAAACGGCCCGAATGCTTCACTGACGGACGAATCCGATAGAGCCATGAGCGTTCGTTGGTGCCGCGCGGCGCGGTGAACGGTGAACCGGAGAGTTGCTCGGCATAAAGTCCATAGGCGCAACGCTGCGGCGAGTTGCGTCCGATCGGCAACGCGCCCGCCAATGCTTCGGTTTCGAAGCTGTTGCCGAAGCCCGACATATAGCCCGGCGTGACGTTGACAGCGTTGCGATTGACAGCGCCAGGAGCGGTGTTGATGTTCATCGCACTATCCTCCCTGAAGGGCAGCCCACATTTCGCGGTCGCGCTTGTCGGTCCAGATCACCGGATCGTCGATTCCGGATGCCTCATCGAACGCACGCGAGACATTGAACGGCAGGCAGTGTTCGTAGATCGCAAAGCTGGAGAACTTCGGGTCCATCACCTCGCGGGTCGCGGCCATAGTCTCCTTGAGAGAACGTCCCTTCGCCACCGACAGTTCCGCCGCGCCATAAAGCGAGGTCACGAAATCGCGCGTCATCGCGATGGCCTCGTTCACCGTCGCTGTGCCCTTCAGCGCGTCACCACGTCCGGGGGCGACGGCCTTCGGATTGAACTCGCGGATTTCGTTCAGGGTCAACGGCCATTCGCGCAGCAGCGCATCGCCGCAATAGCAAGCCGAATGGAATTCGATCAGGTCGCCGGAGCACATCACCTGTGAGTCGGGCACCCAGGCAACAATGTCGCCGGAGGTATGGCCTGCGCCGAGATGCATCAGCTGCACCTCGCGCTTGCCGAGATAGAGCGTCATTCCGGTATCGAACGTCAGCGTCGGCCAGGTCAGGCCCGGAATGCTTTCGGCATCACGAAACAATCGCGGAAACCGGCCAAATTCGGAATCCCAGTCCTGCTGCCCGCGCTCCATGATGAGGCGATGGGTTTCCTGTGAAGCAACAATGCCCTGCGCCTTGTAAGCCGACGCGCCGAGCACGCGCACCGCATGATAATGCGACAGCACGACATACTTGATCGGCTTGTCGGTCACGGTCTTGACGCGCTCGATGACGCTGTTGGCCATCGCGGGCGTTGCCTGCGCATCGAACACGAGGCAACTGTCGTCGCCAACGATCACCGCCGTATTGGGATCGCCCTCCGCGGTGAAGGCATAAATGTCCGGACCGATCTCCGAGAAGGTGATTGTCTTCTCGGTCATGTCCCCGGTCGATGCGAAGCCCTTGCCGCTCATGTGTGATTTCCTGTTGAGGTTTTCTTGTCTGCGTTACTGCGAAGCTGCCGCTTCGCCAACGCAATCGCTTCGTTCAAGACCTGCGCGTCGCCGATGTGATTGGCGAGGATCAGCACCAGCGCAGTATCCAGCGACGCGCTGTCCTCATCGCTCAGGCCGCGATGCGCCTCGACCACCAGCCGATAAGCTGTGTCGGGGTCGCTGAAATTCGATGACGTCGAGAGTATCATGACGAGGCTCCCGGCTGTGCGCTGGCGCGGGCTATGGCCGCCTGCACAGCGGACGTTGTCGGCTTTTTGAAGCGCGCCGCGACATAGCCGTCGGGGCGCAAGAGGTAAGCCGCGCCTTCGGTGACATCATATCGCTTGGAAAACAGTCCCGACACATCGCGCAGCGGCATTGCTTCACCGATGGAAATCGAGTGGCAGCCCGGAAAACCGTCATCGCCCGTTCCTGATCGTAGCAGCACAAAGCCTCCGCCACCCTGCCTGAACGCTTCCGTGAGATAGATCGGTTCGCCATTTGCCGTCTCCAGCGGCGCATCGATCATGTGCGCGCCGGGACACGGACCCGCCGCCCAGACATCGAAGTCCGGCGTCGAAAGAGATGACTCATAAATCGATGGCATTGACAGCCGCCCGCCATTGACCATGCGCTTGGCGAATTCGGTTTCCTTCGCGAGTCTAAGCACCGCCTGCCGCATCCGGCGTTCCTGCGCCGAATGCGGCGCGATGAAATCCGTCGAGCGAGTCGAGGCGCGGATGTTCTCGTCGGCGGCGGCGCTGCGTTCGATCTCGTAACTGTCGAGCAGCGACGTCGATGCGGCACCGCGCAGAATCATCGAAAGTTTCCACGCCACATTTTCGGCGTCCTCTAGCCCCGAATTGGCGCCGCGCGCGCCGAACGGCGAGACCTGATGCGCCGCATCGCCCGCGAAGATCACCCGCTCATGCACGAAGCGTTGCATTCGGCGGCACTGGAACTTGTAGATCGAAATCCATTCGAAATCGAAGTTGGTATGGCCCAGCATGCGCTCGATCCGCGGCCGCACATTCTCCGGCAGCCGCTCGACGGCGGGATCGGCGTCCGGCCCGAGTTGCAGATCGATGCGCCAGACGTCATCGGGCTGGCGATGCAGCAGCGCGGACTGGCCGGAATGGAACGGCGGATCGAACCAGAACCAGCGCTCGGTCGGGAATTCGGCTGTCATCTTGACGTCCGCGATCAGGAACTGGTCCTCGAACACCTCGCCGGAAAACTCCGCGCCCACGAAGCCACGCAAGGCCGATCGCGCACCATCGCAGGCGACAACGAAATCCGCCTTCAGATGATACCGTCCGTCCGGCGTGTCGATGGCCAGCACCACATGATCGTTGCGCTGATCCAGCCCGACCACCTTGTTGCGCCACCGCAGATCGATCTGCGGCAGTTCCTGTACGCGATCGACCAGAAAGGCCTCCGCGTAATATTGCTGGAGATTGATGAAGGCCGGCATCTTGTGGCCGTCTTCCGGCAGCAGATCGAACCGGTAAAGCATGTCGTCGTTCAGGAAGATCTTGCCGACCTTCCAGACCACGCCCTTCTCCACCATGCGCTCGCCGACTCCGAGACGGTCCCACAGTTCAAGCGAGCGTTTCGAGAAACAGATCGCGCGTGAGCCATCACCAATCCGGTCGGCGTCGTCCAGCAGCACGACGGCATGCCCCCGCTGCGCCAGATCGATCGCGAGCGTCAGCCCGACCGGGCCAGCCCCAACCACCACCACCGGATGGCGCGCGGCATCCGCCGCCGTCCGGTCCTGATCGGAATGGCGGCGATAGCCGAACTGAATGACCCGAGGTTCCGGCACGTCTCAACCCTGTTTTGGCTTGTCTATCGCTTGCGGGCTTTTTGAACGAAGCTCTGGTCAGGAGGATAGACCAAGGCTATGATCGTTGCAACTGCAACCAAATGGCCGATCCGCGCGGCTGAACCGGACGTTCTCGTGACCAAGCTCGATCTTTTCAAGTTCATGCCGTTCCGGCTGAACCGTCTGGCGGCGGAGGTCAGCGCGGAACTCGCCAGCGATTATCGCGAGCGTTACGGCCTCGATATTCCGGAATGGCGGGTGCTGGCCACGTTGGGTTTTCGCGACGACGCCTGCACGGCGCAATACATCGCCGACTGCACCCGCACGCACAAATCGACCATCAGCCGGGCCGTCGCGCACCTGCTGGAACAACAGATCATCGAGCGCGTGGAAAATAAGGATGACCGCCGCGAGCTGGCGCTGCAACTCACCGGCAAGGGACGTGCGCTTTATGAGGAACTGATCCCCCGCCTGCTCCGCAAGGAACAGAACATCCTGTCATGCCTGACGGCGGCGGAGCGCAAGGAATTCGCCAACGCGCTTGGCAAGATCGAGCGGCAACTCGATCTGGTGCAAACCGTGAAGGACGCCCGCGCCAAGAAGGACGCGTACTGAGGTTCCCGCCGACTGGCGAAGGTTTGTCTTGCGCAGCTTTATCAATCGTCATTGCGAGGAGCACTGGCGACGAAGCAATCCAGTCGTTGTTGCTCAAGACCGGATTGCTTCGCTTCGCTTCGCTTGCAATGACGTCGGATCGGGAAAATCACGCCGCGCGGATGTTTTCCATGAAGCGGTCCAGTTCCTGACGCAGCCGCGTGCTCTCGACGGCCAGGGTCTGCGCGGAGTTCAGGACCTCGCCTGATGCGGTGCCGGTCTCGCTCGCGCCTCGGTTGACTTCGGAAATGCCTTCCGCGATTTCCAGCGTGCCGCTGGCGGCGCTCTGGACATTGCGCGCGATTTCCGTTGTCGCCGTGGTCTGCTGCTCGATCGCGGCGGCGATGTTGCCGGCGATCCTGGAAATCTGGCCGATGGTGTCGCCGATTTCCTTGATGGCGGAGACGGACTCCTGCGTGGCCGCCTGCATGCCGGTGATATGCGACGAAATCTCGTCCGTCGCTTTCGCGGTCTGGCTCGCCAGCGACTTCACCTCGGACGCGACAACGGCGAAGCCGCGCCCCGCCTCGCCCGCCCGTGCGGCTTCGATGGTGGCGTTGAGCGCCAGCAGATTGGTCTGCTCGGCAATCGCGGTGATCAGCTTGACCACGTCGCCGATCTCCTGCGCCGCGCGCGACAGCTTGGCAATGCGCGCGTCGGTGGCTTCTGCCTGCGACACCGCAGCCGCCGCGATCCGGCTCGATTCCTGAACCTGCCGTCCGATCTCGTTGACCGACGCCGACAGTTCTTCCGTGGCCGCAGCAACCGACTGTACATTCGCCGACGCCTCTTCCGACGCGCCCGCGACCTTGCCGGACAGTTCCTGCGCGGTCTCGACGGTTCGGGTCAGGGTCGTCGCGGAGGACTCCAGCTGGCTCGCCGAAGACGAGACGCTCGACACGATCACGCCAACGGCGGTTTCGAAATCGTCCGCGAAGCGGTGAAGTTCCGCGCTGCGCGCTGCGCTGGCGGATTTGCCCTGCGCCTCGCGTTCCGCCGCCTCGCTCTGTGCCTTGGCGACCGCGCGCATCTTGAACTCCTCGACGGCGCCCGCCATTTCGCCGATTTCGTCCTTCTGGCCGAGCCCGGGCAGCACGACATCGAAGTTGCCGCCGGCGAGTTGCCGCATCGCATTGCACATGGCGATCATCGGCCGGGAAATTCCGCGGCCCAGCATCCATGCGAGCAGCGCGCCGAACAAGATGCCACCGGCACCGAGCGCTGTCACAAACCGGCTGGTCGCGTGCGCCGCTGTAGCCGTTTCCTTGGCCAGCTGCGTCTGCCGCACCACCAGACTGTCCTTGATGGTTTTGGCTTCCTGCGTCACCGACGACGCAGCATTGTTCATCTTGACCGACAGCGCCGTAATCTTCGCGGTGTTCTCCACGAACTTCGTGAAGGCCGCCTTGTAGGCATCGAGTTCCTGGGTGATTTCCGCGATCTTCGACGCAAGCTTCGCGTCGTCGGCCGTCAGCGTCCCGAAGCTGTTCTTCAGAAGTTGCATGCGCGCGTTGACGCTGTTGGCAACGGCGGCATCAGCGCGCAAGACATAGTTGCTGATGTTGGACGTGATGGACGCGGAGTGGGTCGCCAGCTCCTTGGCATTCTGCTGAATCGAGGACAGTCCTGCGAGAATCGCGGTATCCGCCAGATCGTCGAACTTGTAGCGGATGACGTTGCCCATGCGGAGCAACTGGTTCGACGCAATCGCTGCGTTCTCGGTCTTGAGCTTGATGACGTCCGCGAACAGTGCAGCGAATTCGCCATAGCTGGCGGAGAGACTGAGCACGCTCTTGCGGTTGTCGGCGGTGGCGACGCGCGCGGCGCGCTCAATCGCATCGCCGAGGCCCTTCTCGGCGGCGCGTGCGGCGGCTTCATCAGCCGGCAGGCCGGTCGTCACGTATTGGCGGGCAAGCAGCTGATAGGCGACAAGCTCGCGGTCGATCTCACGCGCGCTGTCGCTTTCGGCGACGACGCCTTGATAGGACTGAACACCACTGGCGATGCGCTCGAATCCGAAATACGCAACGCCCATATTGATGGCGGAAATGCCCAGCACGATAACGAAGCCGAGCATGATCTTGGTTCGAAACCTGAGATTGGAGAAAAAGCTGGCGTTCGTTTTCTGCTTTGCCGGAGTGCCCTTGAACCAGCCCATTCCCAACCCCCAAAAATTCTTTTTGCGCGCTAAATCGGCCGGCCAGCTAGCCGGCGGAAAGTCCCCCAAAGTAAACAAAATTGAATAACGCCCCGTAAATTGCTACCGCGCGCAGCATAAAACGCCCGCCAGGCGGGCGCTTTATGCTGACGACATGTGCAAATGCGGCAAACCCGACAATATCCCGGCACCGCCAGCGTCGAAAGATTAACAATTCATTCCCAGCTCAGCGCGCCGCCGTTCTGGTACTCGATCACGCGAGTTTCGAAGAAGTTCTTCTCCTTCTTGAGGTCCATCGCCTCCGACATCCAAGGGAACGGATTGTCGGTTTCATCGAACACCCGCGTCAGTCCAAGCTGGGCGCAGCGGCGGTTGGCGATGAAGTGCATGTATTGCTCGCACAGCGCCGCGTTCAGGCCCAGAAATCCCCGCGGCATGGTATCGCGGCTGTAAGCCGCCTCCAGTTCGGCGGCGTCTCGGATCATGCCGCGCACCTCGTCCTGGAAGTCGCGCGTCCACAGATGCGGATTTTCCATCTTGATCTGGTTGATGACGTCGATGCCGAAATTCAGGTGAATGGACTCGTCGCGCAGGATATACTGATACTGTTCGGCGATGCCGACCATCTTGTTGCGGCGGCCGAGCGACAGGATTTGCGCGAAGCCTGTGTAGAACCACATGCCTTCGAAGATCGCATAGAACGCCACGAGATCGCGCAGGAAGGCCTGATCGGCTTCCGGCGTTCCCGTCTCGAAGCCGGGGTTGTCGAGATTCTGCGTGTGCTTGAGCGCCCACGCCGCCTTGTCGGTGATCGACGGCACCTCGCGGTACATGTTGAACAGCTCGCCCTCGTCGAGACCGAGGCTTTCGACGATGTACTGAAAGGTGTGAGTATGCACCGCCTCCTCGAATGCCTGACGCAGCAGGTACTGACGGCATTCAGGATTGGTCAGGTGGCGATAGATCGCCAGCACGATGTTATTGGCGACGAGGCTCTCGGATGCCGCGAAGAAACCCAGATTGCGCTTGATGGCGCGGCGCTCGTCGTCTGTCAGACCATCGCGAGACTTCCACAGCGCGATGTCGGCCTGCATCGAGACTTCGGTCGGCATCCAGTGGTTGTTGCAGCCGGAGAGATATTTCTCCCACGCCCATTTGTATTTCAGCGGCAGCAACTGATTGACGTCGGCGCGGCAGTTGATCATCGCCTTGTCGTCCACCGAGACGCGGCCGCCCTTGCGGTCGATGGTGCCAAGGCCTGTTGGATCGGGATCGGCCGCAGCCGATTGCCCCGAAAGGACAGGCGGACGTGTGTTGACAGCTTTGGGTGAGGTTTCGAACCAGTCGAGCATGAATATTGTCTTTCTTGTCTAGCATCTGTCGTTGTTTTGCTCGTCATTGCGAGGAGCATTTGCGACGAAGCAATCCAGTTCTTTCTATTCCCAAGAGTGGATTGCTTCGCTTCGCTCGCAATGACGGCAGGACTCTTATTGACACGCCTCGCAATCGGGATTGTCGATCGAGCACGCCACCGCATCGGACAGATCCGGCGCTGTCGAGGCCTGCTGCACCACGATAGGCTTGTTCACCGGCATGGTCGCGAGCGACGATGACGACACCGCGTTGAGCTTGCCGTCGGTGCCCTTGAGCGTGGATTTCTCCACATGGGTGGCGCTGCGCGAACGCAGGTAGTAGGTCGTCTTCAGGCCGCGCGTCCACGCCAGCCGGTATAGCTGATCGAGCTTCTTGCCGGACGGATTGGCGATGTAGAGATTGAGCGACTGCGCCTGATCGATCCACTTCTGCCGCCGCGCCGCAGCTTCGATCAGCCACGCGCTGTCGATCTCGAACGCTGTTGCATAGAGCAGCTTGAGATCGTCGGGCACGCGGTCGATGGAGCCGACGCTGCCGTCGAAGTATTTCAGATCGGAGACCATCACCTCATCCCATAGGCCGCGCACTTTCAGGTCGCGGACAAGAAATTCGTTCACCTCGGTGAAATCGCCGGACATGTTCGATTTCACATAGAGGTTCTGGTAGGCTGGCTCGATGGACTGCGCCACGCCGCAAATGTTGGAAATGGTCGCGGTCGGTGCAATCGCCATCACGTTGGAGTTGCGCATGCCCACTGACTGGACGCGCGCGCGCAGCGTGGTCCAGTCCAGTGTTGCCGACCAGTCCACATCAAGGCCGCCGCGCGCATCGGCAAGTATCTCGATGGAGTCGATCGGGAGAACTCCCCTGCTCCACAGCGATCCCTTGAACGACGGATATTGACCGCGCTCCGCGGCGAGATCAACCGACGCCGTGATGGCGTGGAACGAAATCACTTCCATGCTGGTGTCGGCAAACGCAACCGCCGCGTCCGACGCCATCGGGATTCGCAACGCATGCAGCGCATCCTGAAAGCCCATCAGCCCCAGACCGACCGGACGATGTTGCAGGTTCGAGCGGCGCGCTTCCGGAATCGTGTAGAAATTGATGTCGATGACGTTATCGAGCATCCGCATCGCGGTGGTGATTGTCCGCTGCAGCCGCGCGTGATCGAGACCGCCCTCGCCCACATGGTTGAGCAGGTTGACCGAACCGAGATTGCACACTGCGACTTCGTCGTCCGACGTGTTCAGTGTGATCTCGGTACAGAGATTCGACGAATGAATCACACCGACATGCTGCTGCGGCGAGCGCAGATTGCACGGGTCCTTGAACGTGATCCACGGATGCCCGGTTTCGAACAGCATGGTCAGCATCCGGCGCCACAGATCCGTGGCACGCAGCGTCTTGAACACGCGCATTTCGCCATGCGCAGCCTTGTCCTCGTAGAAGGCATATCTTTCAGCAAACGCCTTGCCGTAAAGATCGTGGAGGTCCGGGGTCTCGTCGGGCGAGAACAGCGTCCACTCGCCGTCGGCTTCGACCCGCTGCATGAACAGATCCGGCACCCAGTTCGCGGTGTTCATGTCGTGGGTGCGGCGGCGGTCATCGCCGGTGTTCTTGCGCAGGTCGAGAAATTCCTCGATGTCGACGTGCCAAGTTTCCAGATAAGCGCAGACCGCGCCCTTGCGCTTGCCGCCCTGATTGACGGCAATCGCGGTGTCATTGGCGACTTTGAGGAACGGCACCACGCCCTGACTTTCGCCATTGGTGCCCTTGATATGCGCACCGAGACCGCGCACGCGGGTCCAGTCGTTGCCGAGGCCGCCGGAATATTTCGCCAGCAGTGCGTTGTCCTTTACTGACTTGAAGATGCCGTCGAGATCGTCTGCCACCGTGGTGAGAAAGCAGGACGACAACTGCGGCCGCAGCGTCCCGGAGTTGAACAGGGTCGGCGTCGAGGCCATGAAGTCGAACGACGACAGCAGATTGTAGAATTCGATGGCCCGCGCTTCGCGGTCGATTTCGCGGATCGCCAGACCCATGGCGACCCGCATGAAGAACGCCTGCGGCAGTTCGATGCGGTTGCCGTCGTCGTGCAGGAAATAGCGGTCATACAGTGTCTGCAACCCGAGGAACTGGAACGACAGATCGCGTTCCGGCTTCAGCGCCGCTGCGATCCGCTTCAGATCGTAGCGCGCCAGTTCGGGATCGAGCAGTTCAGCCTCGATTCCCTTTTTGATGTAAGCCGGAAAGTACTCGTCATAGCGCGCAGTCATGTCCGCCTGTGTGGCGTTGATCTGCGTGGAATGGACGAACGAGAGCACTTCGGTGCGCAGCTTGTCGAGCAGCAGCCGCGCACTGACGTAAGCGTAGTTCGGCTCCAGCTCCACCAGCGTGCGCGCGGCCATGATGCCGGCGAGCGCCAGCTCGTCCTGGCTGATGCCGTCGTAAAGGTTGCGGCGGGTCTCGGCGAGAACAGGCGCCGCATCGACGCCATCGAGATTGGCGCAGGCTTCCTGAATGATCAGCGTCAGGCGGTCGACGTCGAGCGGCACGCGCGTGCCGTTGCCGAGCGTCACATGCAACTGCGGTTCGGGCGATGTCCTGGCGGGCTTTGCAGCGTCAGCCTCAGCACGCTGACGCGTGCGCTGTTCGCGATAAAGCACATAGGCGCGGGCGACCTTGTGATGCTCGCTGCGCATCAGCGCCAGCTCGACCTGATCCTGCACGTCTTCGATGTGGAAGGTGCGTCCCTCGCCGACCCTGCGGGTCAGCGCGCTTACCACCTCACTCGTCAGTTGCTCGATCACGTCGTGAATGCGGCGCGATGCCGCCGCGGTGTGCCCCTCCACCGCGAGAAACGCCTTGGTCATCGCAATCGAGATTTTGCTCGCGTCGAACGGCGAGACCGTGCCGTTGCGGCGGATAACCTGCAACGGCGGCTCATTGGCAGAGACGGCAAGCGACTCGGAACGCAACTGAATGAGAGGAGCGGATTTGGCGGTTTCGCGTTCGAGAGAGAGTGACATCGGCAGACCCCGTGCGTGTTGCAATTTTTTGGGGGCTTGGGCCGAAGGGACGCCGCATGACGGCCGGCGTGCGCCGGCAATGCTGCAAGCGCCGCCGGACACCCCGCCCGTGGACGTTCTTTTGGTGTCGCGGCAGGTCTCCTGGCTCACAGGTCGATGCTGAATCCGGTCTTCCCGATGCGAAAACGCACCAGTGACTTCGGTCGGATTCAACTCACTGCTTACAGTTGCGGGGGCAGCGCCGGAATTATTGCATCGAAGTGCAACTCACCGGCTTCCCATCTTCGCCACCAAGTCTTGCGACCCAGTGGAACCGTGACACCCACATCTGGTAGCGTTCGGGGCATACTGTCAAGCACCGGTGGATGTGAATAACGGGACCAACGCGACAAACGCACGGAATACGCTGGAAATCGCGAGCACATTTTTTTGCGGCGGATCGGGCAATCAGCGCGCACGCCTCGCGCATCGGAACGCTCCCGGCGAATCGCCGCAAGCGAATCTCATTCCGCGCCTGCCCACCCGCCCGCCGGGCGCGTCCGGCATCATCGCGGTGGGAAGCTTTCCCTTTGACCGACCGGAATGCGCTTCTCATAACTTGATCATCGCGGTTCTGCGGATCGGTGATCCGGAGCCAAGAGGGAATACGGTGCGCGAGACCATGGCTGGTCCTGCAAGTCCGGAGCTGCCCCCGCAACTGTAAGCGACGAGCCTCGTCCATCTCTGCCACTGCGGCGCAAGTCGCGGGAAGGCCGGACGCAGGCGCTGACCCGCAAGCCAGGAGACCTGCCGCGATACATACGTCCACGGGCGGGGTGCCCCGGTGTGTCGCTTGCGATAGGACGGCTCGCCGCCCTTGCCGTTCGCGCATGTCCGGCCCTGCCCCAACATCACGGGGTTTCCGATGTCGAATTCTGCTTCCACTGCTTCCATTGCTGTCGCCACGCTTGGCGTGCCGCGTATCGGCCCGCGCCGCGAACTGAAAATTGCGCTGGAGAAATTCTGGTCCGGCAAGATCGACGAGGTCGCGCTTCGCGAGGCCGCTGCGAAAATTCGCGCCGACAACTGGACGCGCCAGCGCGACCTCGGCGTCACGGTGATCCCGTCCAACGATTTCTCGCTCTACGATCAGGTGCTCGACACCAGCGCGATGGTCGGCGCGATTCCGAAAATCTACGGCTGGACCGGTGGGCCGGTCTCGTTCGACACTTACTTCGCAATGGCCCGTGGCAGCCAGAAAGATGTGGGCCACGATGACGGCTGCGCGCATGGTCATAGCCATGGTCACGGCGTGCCGGCGCAGGAAATGACCAAGTGGTTCGATACCAACTATCATTACATGGTGCCGGAATTTGCGAAGGATCAGACCTTCGCCCTCGCCTCGACCAAGGCCATCGATGAATACCGTGAAGCGAAAGCGCTTGGCATTCAGACACGGCCGGTGCTGGTCGGTCCCGTCACGTTCCTGAAGCTCGGCAAATGCACGGGTGAGCCGTTCGACCGGCTGTCGCTGCTGCCGAAGCTGCTGCCGGTCTACATCGAGTTGCTCAACAAGCTCGCCGATGAGGGCGCCGACTGGGTGCAGATCGACGAGCCGTGTCTCGTGCTCGATCTCGACGCGAACGAGAAGGCCGCGCTGAAGACGGCCTACAGCGAACTCGCACTGAAGGTCCCCGGCATCAGGATCATGCTGGCCACCTACTTTGGCGAAGTCGGCGACAACGCCGATCTTGTCACCAGATTGCCGGTTGCCGGTCTGCATCTCGATCTGGTGCGCGGCAAAGTTCAGGTCGAGACCGTCCTGAGCAGGATGCCTGCGGATCGGGTCATTTCGCTGGGAGTGATCGACGGCCGCAACATCTGGCGCGCGGACCTCTCCAGAATTCTCGATCTCGCCGGAAGGGCCATCGCGGCGCGCGGCGGCGCGGATCGCATCCAGATCGCGCCATCATGCTCGATGCTGCATGTGCCGATCGACCTCGATCAGGAAACCGATCTCGACGCCGATCTCAAGAGCTGGCTTGCCTTCTCGGCACAGAAGATGGGCGAACTGGCCGCACTCAGCCGCGCGCTGTCGTCCGGAAGTGAGGCCGTCAGGGATGTATTCGCTGCATCGGATGATGCCGCGGCAAAGCGCGCCTCGTCCCCGAAGATTCACAATCCGGCGGTGACGTCCCGCGCGGTCGACACCTCGCCCAGCCTGTCGCAACGCAAGAGCCCGTTCGGCGCGCGGCGCAAGCTTCAAAACAAGGCGCTCGGCTTGCCCGCATTCCCGACCACAACCATCGGCTCGTTCCCGCAGACCGAACAGGTCCGCAAAGCGCGCGCCGCCCACACCAGGGGGCAGATCAGCGACGCCGAATATGAGGCGTTCCTGCGCAAGGAAACCGAGACTGCCGTGCGCTGGCAGGAGGACATCGGCATCGACGTTCTCGTGCATGGCGAGTTCGAGCGCAACGACATGGTGCAGTATTTCGGTGAGCAACTGTCGGGCTATGCCTTCACCAGACACGGCTGGGTACAGAGCTACGGCTCCCGCTATGTCCGCCCGCCGGTCATCTTCGGCGATGTGTCGCGCCCGAAGCCGATGACCGTCGGCTGGTCGTCGTACGCGCAGTCGCTGACCACGCTGCCGATGAAGGGCATGCTCACCGGCCCGGTGACCATGCTGCAATGGTCGTTCGTGCGCGACGACCTCTCGCGCGATCGGGTCTGCCGCCAGATCGCCTTCGCGCTACGCGACGAGGTGACCGATCTCGAGAAAGCCGGCATCGGCGTGATTCAGATCGATGAGCCGGCGTTGCGCGAAGGCCTCCCGTTGCGCAAGGGCGACTGGAGCGCATATCTCGACTGGGCGGTGGAGTGCTTCAGAATCTCACAGGCCGGCGTGAAGGATGAAACCCAGATCCACACCCACATGTGCTACGCCGAGTTCAACGACATCATCGATGCCATCGGCGCGATGGACGCCGACGTGATCTCGATCGAGACCTCACGCTCGAAAATGGAGTTGCTCGACGCCTTCGTGACCTACAAATATCCGAACGAAATCGGACCCGGCGTCTACGACATCCATTCGCCGCGCGTGCCGGACGTGCCGGAAATGATGGAACTGATCGGCAAGGCGCGCCGCAACCTGTCGCCGGATCAAATCTGGATCAATCCGGATTGCGGCCTCAAGACGCGCGGCTGGCCCGAGGTCAGGTCAGCGCTGAGCAACATGGTCGAGGCGGCACGGCAGGCACGGGGTATGTAGCCGTCTCGCATCAACGGATGCACTCGTCATTGCGAGGAGCACTTGCGACGAAGCAATCCAGTGCTTGTTTTCCAAAAGCTGGATTGCTTCGCTTCGCTCGCAATGACGTGGTGGCCGACCAACGGCCTGAATGATGCTTTTGTTACTTCTTCTTCCCGTCGGGGCCGAACTGCTTGAGGAAAGCCGTGAGATCCTTGATCTCTTCTTCCTTCTTGATGCCGGCGAACGCCATCTTGGTGCCGGGGATCTTGGCCTTCGGATTCTGGATGTACTCGGCGAACACCGCGTCATCCCAGGTGATGCCCGAATTTTTGTTGGCTTCCGAATAGTTGTAGCCCTCGACCGTCCCCGATTTGCGGCCGAACAAGCCGTTCAGCACCGGACCCACCGTGTTCTTGGCGGTTTCACCGACCTGATGGCAGGCGCGGCACTTGTTGAAGGACTTCTCGCCCGCGGCAACGTCCTGAGCGTTGGCGGAAGAGACAAAGCTGACAGCGGCAAGAGCGAGCACGGCGGCGAACGAACGAGCAATCATGTGGTTTGACCTTTGAAGCGGGCAGAACGGCTGGCAGGTGGGTGGAAGGGTGAGTGAAGTGAGTCAGGCGATGCGGGGCGCGAAGATCAAAACCCGTCGCGCCCCCGCGGCGGGTTCCGTCAATCATCAGTTCATCAGCCGAATATATCGGCTGTGATGCCGGTATACCAACCCATGTTTTCCGCCTGGGTTTGCTTGCGCAAATCGGCGCTCTCCCCGGTCTTTGAAACAAAGGTCGAGGACGCGCCGATCTTGCCGTCCTTCGGCTCGTAGGCGCCGCCGACCTTCACGGTGTCGTCGGTATCGATCATGCTCCAGCAGGTGTTGGTATAACGCGCCGGGAAAGTGCGCGCCGAAATCAGTTCACCCCGGATCATCATGGCCGCGACCTTGGCCTGGCTGTTGGCGGAAAACGCCGATTTCGGCATGTCGCCGGCAATGCAGGCATCGCCGAGAACATAAATGCTGGAATCGATCGCCGACTTCATGCTCGCCGGATCGATGGCGCAAAAACCGCTGGCATTGGCCAGACCCGCATCGCGCGCGATGGCCCCGGCCATCTGCGCGGGAATCACGTTGACCAGCGCCGCGTTCTTGTAGGTCTCGAAACCCGTGACAACCGTATTGGTCTTGGGATCGACCGACTTCAATCCGTCATGCACCTTCGGGCCGAGCCATTCGACCATTCCCTTGTAGCGGCTTTCCCAGCCTTCCTGAAACAGCCCCTGCTTGGAGAAGCTTTCCTTCGGATCGATGATGAAAATCTTGCTGCGATCCTTCTTCGCCTTCTTCAGCGCATGGGCCATCATCGAGACGCGCTCATAGGGGCCGGGCGGGCAGCGATAGGGATTCGGCGGGGCGACCATCACGATCACGCCGCCATTGGGCACCGCGTCTAGCCGCTTTTTCAGAAGCAGCGTCTGCGCGCCCGGCTTCCAGGCATGCGGCATCTTCTCTTCCGCGGCCTGCGACCAGCCGGGGACGGAATCGTACTTCAGATCGATGCCCGGCGAAACCACGAGGCGATCGTAAGGCAGCTTCTTGCCACCGGCGAGAATGACTTCCTTCTTGTCGCGATCGATCTTCGCGGCCCGGTCGGCAACAACCGTGACGCCATGTTTCTTCAATCCGGCATAGCCGTGGGTGATCGACGCATAATCCCTGACCCCGCCGAGGTAGAGATTGCTGTGGAAGCAGGTCTGGTACTTGGCGTTCGGTTCGATCAGCGTGACGGAAATCGCGCCCGCGCTGTCCTTGGCGATGTACTTCGCGGCTGTCGCGCCGCCCGCGCCGCCGCCGATCACCACGACGCGCGGCTTGCCCTGCCCGAGAACCGCGGGCGCGCTGAACATCATGACACCTGCAAACGAAGCCGATCCTGTAATCAACTGCCGACGACTGATGCTCATTGCTCTCCCCCCGGTATGTTTTGTTTGAAATTGATTTCAGCAAGCCGGCCGCGCGAGCCGGTCAACCCACTTTCAGATAGGCAAACCCCTTGGATTGGAGCGCCGCGACGGTCGCGACACCCGACGGAACGAAGCTGATGAACGGCATATCCCGCACCTTGCCCTTGTCGAGTTTCAGCCGCTTGAAGGTGATTTCGCAGAGATGGACCTTGAGGCCGTTCTTGGCCAGCGCGGTCGCGCGCTCGAACAGGCCCGGATCGATGGTCTCATCCTTCCAGGGCGTCCCTTCCAGCGTGCTCAGGAAATACTTCACTGCGGCGCTGTGCGCGACGATCACCAGTTGCAACCCGAACGGATCGGCGCCGTAGGCCGAATAGTGATTTGAAATGTTGTTCAGCGTCTGGGCGAAGCGGGCGTTGTCGCCATAGTCGCAATGATAGAGGCACGCGATATCGCCCTCTTTCTTCAGGTCTGCCATCGAGAGCGCCTGTGGCGCGGCGTGCGCCGTTGCGGCGGCCAGACCGCCAGCGGCAGCTCCCAGAATGATGCTGCGCCGTGTTGTTGAACCCTGATGGTCTGTCATGACAGCCTCCGATGTTGGAACGTTATTTCTGCGTCCTGAAAAAAGCCGCAAGAGCCGCGATGTCGTCCGCTTGCAGCCGGCCCGCGATGGTTTGCATCACCGGGTTGTCGCGCTGCTTGTCCCTGTAGGCATTCATCACCGCAACGAACTGGTCTTCCGGCCATCCGCTGATCTGCGGAATGCCCTGCGTATTCTGCCCCGAGGCACTGTGACAAGTCACGCATTCCGAGGAGAGATATTGCCCAAGTTCGCGATCTCCCGCAGCAGCATTTTCCAATGTAACGCCGGCCGTCAGAACGATAAGCATAGCCCTCGCTGACGGCCCTCTCATCAGTCCACCTTCGGCCCGGATTTGCTGTCGGGCGTCACGTCCACCGAGATTGCCCGGCCGGTCACTTTCGGAGCGCTGCGGCAATCCTTCATGCACGGGTCTTTCTTCCAGAACTGCTTTTCAGTGGTCTCACGATCATCGTCGTAGAAGGCCGTGGCATTCGGCATCTTGATCGAGTTGAAATTCTTGTCGCTCAGTTCAAAATTCTCGTCTTTCACGATGTCGTTCATCGACAGAAGATAGGCGACCACCGCATAAACATCATCATCAGACAGCGACCGTGCATTTCCGTAAGGCATCGCACGCTTGATGTAGTCGAACGCGGTCGACAGATCCGGCCAGAACGAGCCGATGGTCTTGTCGGGACGGTCCGCCTTCAGCGTTCCAGCGCCCCCGGCCAGCACCGGCCAGCGGCCAGCACCCTCGCCGAATTCGCCATGACAGGACGCGCATTGCGCCTGAAAAATCTCGTCTCCCTGCTTCACCGTGCCTTTGCCCGGCGGAAGGCCCTTGCCATCTGCCCGCACATCGGTGTCCCACGCCTTGATTTCATCCGGCAGCGCGGGACGTCCAAGCCCGAGCTTAGACGAGGTCTTCGCGGCCGCCTGTGTGGCAATTTGCTGCGCTTCGATCCGCGAGTTCGCAACTGCGAGCGCGACGCCGCACAACAGCGCGATCGCGGCGAGCTTAACCGATCTCAACATTTTCAGTCTCCCCGGTTGAGCGCACCAGCCAGGTCTGAATGCCGTTGTTGTGGTAGATCGAGTTGACGCCGCGCACCTTGCGCAGTTCGTCCTTGGCCGGCTGCACATAGCCGGTGGAATCCATCGCGCGGGACTGGATCATCAGCTCCTGCCCGTTCCAGTCGAAATCGACATAGAAACGCACCAGCGACTTGTCGAACACCGGCCCGTCGATCCGCGCGGTCTGCCAGTTGCGCCCGCCGTCCATCGACACATCGACACGCTTGATCGTGCCGCGGCCTGACCACGCGAAGCCGCTCAGGACGTTGCGGCCCTTGTATTTCAGCGGCGCCTGCGGCGACGGATTGGTCACCACAGACTTCGCATCCATGACGAAGGTGTGCTTGCGCGAGCGTCCGTCGGCCAGCAGGTCGGTGTATTTCGATGTTTCTTCGCGGGTCTGCCATGGCTGGTCGCCAACCTCGATGCGGCGAATCCATTTCACCCAGAGATTGCCCTCCCAGCCGGGGATTACCGCGCGCAGCGGATAACCCTGCTCGGGCCGCAGCGCCTCGCCGTTCATGGCAAAGGCAAGTATGCAATCGTCCAGCGCCTTTTCGATCGGGAGCGAGCGGTTCATGGCGGCGGCGTCCGCGCCTTCCAGCATCAGCCACTTCGCATTCGGCTTGATGCCCGCTTCATCCAGTATCGTCTTCAGCGACACGCCGGTGTACATCACATTGTGCACCATGCCGTGGGTGAACTGGCAGCCGTTGAGCTGCGCGCCGCGCCATTCCATGCCGGAATTCGCAGCGCATTCTAGGAAGTACACCTTGTTCGTGCGCGGCATGCGCTTGATGTCATCCATCGTGAACACCAGCGGCTTGTCCACGAGGCCGTTGATCATCAGCCGATGCTCGGCGGGATTGATCTCCGCGACGCCGGAATGGTGCCGCTCGAAGCAGAGACCCGACGGCGTGATGATGCCGTCGAGTTCATGCAGCGGGGTGAAGTTCACCGAGGATTCCGGCGATGCCGTGAGCCACGATACGTCGCGGCGGATCACGTTCTTCTCGAACTTCGAGGGCATGCCGTAGGGAGTTTTCTGCACGCCGTCGCCGAGATAGCGATTCCAGTCCTGAATCTCGGTGATCAGAGGATCCGGCTTCGCTTCTTGCGCCATCGCAGGCATCGCGCCGAGTGCGGCCGTTGCGCCGGCGAGACCGGCTGCGCCGAGAAATTTGCGGCGGTTGAGAATATCCGCAGATGATCTGTCACTCATGCGGCATCCTTTCTATTTATCTCGATACGTGAATATGTTGAGCGTGAAGATGCATTGAAACGTCCTGCGTCACGCGCCGGAAACTTTAACGGCGTTGTTCGGTTCGACCTTGACGGTGCCGCGCTTGCCGACATGCGCGGACACGACGTCCCAGATCGGCGGACCTTGCGTGTTTTCATTGACGCTGGCCCAGCCTGCGACGGTGTAGCTCTTCGCGGCGTCGATCGGCTTGCCGGATTTCAGATGCGTCAGTTCGGAGATGCGCGAGCCCATCGGCTTCGACACATCGATGGCGTAGCCCATGCCGCCGATACGAACCATGTCGCCGCCGCCCTGGAAGTACGGATCGGGATGGAAGATGTTATCGGCGACGTCTTCAAGGATTTCCTTGAGCTGCGCGCCGGTCATCTGGTTGCGATAGCAGTTCGGATAGGTGATCGCGGTGGCGTTGGTGACGTCTTCCCATGTGATCGGACTGTCCGGAAGCAGCGTGCCGCCCCAGCGGAAGCCCGGCGACAGCGCGATTTCGGCGTCGCGCTCCGACAGCATCGCATCGCAGATCAGATCGTCGAAGGTGCCGTTGAAATTGCCGCGGCGATACAGCAGCGAGTCCGTCTTGCCGATGACGCGCGCCAGATCCTTGGCGAACGGCGCCCTCACCTTCTCGACCAGCGTGGTCATCGACGCGTCGGGCTTGATCGCATCGGTGAACACCGGCATCAGCTTGAAGCGGATATCGGCGACCTTCTTGTCCTTCACTTCAATATCGAGACGCGACACGAACTTGCCGTGCGAACCGGTCGCGACCAGCACGGTGTCGCCGACCTTGACCAGACCCGGCATCGCGTCATGGGTGTGCGCGGTCAGGATCACGTCGAGACCCTTCACCCGCCCCGCGAGCTTGCGGTCGACGTCGAAGCCGTCGTGCGACAGCAGCACGACGATCTCCGCGCCCTCGGCGCGCGCCTCATCGACCTGCTTCTGCATGTCCTCTTCGCGGATGCCGAATTCCCATTTCGGGAACATCCAGCGCGGATTGGCCACCGCCGTGCGGGGCAAGGCCTGACCGATCACGGCGATCTTCGCGCCCCCGCGCTCGAACATCTTGCGCGCCTCGAACACCGGCTCCTGCCATTCGTTATCGCGGATGTTCTGCGCGAGGAATGCGAACGGTGCCTTGTCGGCGATTTCCTTGACGCGCTCGGCGCCGTAAGTGAACTCCCAGTGGCCGACCATGGCATCGACCTTCAGCGCCGACATGACATCGACCATGTCCTGCGCCTTGGTTTGCAGCGAACTCCAGCTTCCCTGCCAGGTGTCGCCGCCATCAAGCAGCAGCACCTTGTCCGCGCCGCGCTCCGCGCGCACCGCATTGATCAGCGTCGCGACGCGATCCATGCCGCCCATGCGGCCGTAGTTGCGCGCCAGCGAAACGAAGTCATCCGCGGTCAGCGCGTAGGCATCCGCCGATCCGGCGGCGATGTCGAAATATTTCCGGAATGCGCCGTCGGTGAGATGTGGGGGCAATCCGCGATCCGCGCCGACGCCGAGATTGACCGAGGGCTCGCGGAAATACAGCGGCTTCAATTGCGCATGGATGTCGGCAACATAGAGAAGCGTCACGGTGCCGAGCGGATCGAACCGCGTGATATCGGCCTGCGTCAGCCGCTGCTGCGCAGCCACACGCCCGAGCGAACCAAGTCCGCTCCCGATCGTCAGCGCAGACGCAGCCGCCGTCGCCTGCAGGAATTCCCGCCTCGATATCATCGGATCACCTTTGTCCCCTCACTTGAGGGAAACGATTTTCAGAAAGCTTGGGCTCGCGCGGGATGAGACCCGCGCGAAAAAATCAGCCGACCGTCAGCTTGTTCTTGGCGGTGTATTCCGAACCGTCGTCATCCTTCCAGGTGAAGGTGAACTCGCCGGTTTCGGCGGCCTTGTAGAAAAACGATTGATACGGATTGGCCGAGATCGCCGGGTTCCAGTCGGCTTCGAACACCGGCTTGCCGTTGAACGTCGCGGAGAACTTGTTGATGATCTTGCGCGGCACGACCTTGCCGGACGAATCTTTGCGCTGACCGGATTCCATTTCGTGCGAAATGAGGGTCTTGATTTCGATCAGTTCGCCGGCCTTCGCGGTGGCAGGAACACGAACGCGCGGTGTGGGTGCATTGGCCATGGGAAAATTCCTCGCCTGAATATTTTTCTTGAGTGAGCCCGCTCGATCAGCCGCCGCAGCCGCCGATGGTGACCTTCACATTTGATTTCGCCATGTAGAGGCTGCCGTCCGACATTTCCGCAACGCAGACGATGTTCTGGGTCTGCGCGAGACGCATGCGGGTCGAGGCGGAGGCCTTGCCGCAGGCCGGCGTGAACTTGTAGGTGACGACACCGGGAAGCGGATTGCCGTCGGCGAACACATGAACCGCCTTGACGTAATCCTTGTCGGTCATCGGGCTTTCGACCTCGACGTTGACCGGCACCACGAGGCCGTTCTCGGCGATCTCGGGCACATCGAGCTTGATCTTGCCGCTGCCGGGCTTCTTGTCGCCGTACAGCTTCTTGATCTCTGCGGCGACGGCGTTCTCATCGGCAAACGACATCTTAGGCGCGAGAAATGCCGCGAGCCCCGCGATGGCCGCAAGCGTCAGCGTTTCGCGACGGGTTGTTTCAACGGTCTTCAAATTCATCGAATGATTCCTCCAGCGGGAGTCTTTTGCATCCCTTGACGATAGTATCGCTTGACGATGCCAAGTGTGATCTATCATGATCCGCTCACATCATTATATTGTTTTTCTTGAATGTAAAGATGTACAGTGTGTGAGTCACCAGTTCGCATCTGCGAAATAAAATGAAGTTCGGATTCACAACACCAGGCTAAATTCGGGGAACCGAAAAGGTCGCACAGACGGCCTGACGGAGGGAGGATAAAGAATGAGACGGACCACGATTCGGTCGGCGATAGCTTTCGCCATTCTCGTATGCGCTTCGAGCGCGCCCGTTCACGCACAGGACGCCAGCGAAAAGGAAATCGAGCGCTATCGCGCAATGATTTCCGATCCGATGTCGAATCCCGGATTTCTCGCGGTGGACCGTGGAGAGGTGTTGTGGAGCCAGAAGCGCGGCACCAAGGATGTTTCCCTTGAGACCTGCGATCTCGGCCTCGGCGCCGGAAAGCTTGAAGGCGCTTTCGCCAAGCTGCCGCGCTACTTCAAGGACGCCGACAAGGTCATGGACCTCGAGCAGCGTCTGCTGTGGTGCATGACGAACATCCAGGGTCTTGATACCAAGGACGTGATCGCCCGCCGATTCTCCGGTCCCGGCAAGCCGTCCGACATGCAGGATCTGGTCGCCTACATCGCCAACAAGTCGACCGGCATGAAGATCGATATTCCACTCAGCCATCCGAAAGAGCAGGAAATGGCCGCGGTCGGCGAGACGCTGTTCTACCGGCGCGGCGGCGTGAACGATTTCTCCTGTGCCACCTGCCACGCCGAAGAAGGCAAGCGCATCCGGCTTCAGGGCCTGCCTGACCTGTCGAAGCCCGGCAAGCCGCCGCAGGAAACCATGGGCGGATGGCCGACCTATCGCGTGTCGCAGGGCGCGTTGCGCACGATGCAACATCGCCTGTGGGATTGTTACCGGCAGCAGCGCTGGCCGGTGCCCGAATATGCCTCGGACTCCCTCACCGCGCTGACGGTCTTCCTGCAAAAGCAGGCAGCCGGCGGTGAAATCAACGTCCCGTCGATCAAGCGTTGAGAGAGGAGCGCATCATGACATCATCTTTGAAAATCGCAGCGCTGGCTCTCACCACGAGCATCTTCGCCGCCCTTCCCTTCGCCGCGTCCGCGCAAACTCTCGCCAAGTCGGCAGATCCCGCCACCGTCGAAGCCTATCTGAAATCGACCTTCGGCAAGGCATCGCCGGAATGGCAGGCGCGCATCGTTCCTGACGAGACGCTGAAGACCTGCAACGCCTATCACAACAACGTGCCGCCGGCGGAAGCCGACAAGATCGTCAAGCGCGAGCTGGCGAAGGTGGTCTATCCCGCCGACGGAAAATTCCTCGGTGACTGGAAGGAAGGCCGCAAGGTCGCCAACAACGGCCGCGGCGGACAGTTCTCCGACAAGCCCGATACCGTGAGCGGCGGCAATTGCTACGCCTGCCATCAGCTTGAGAAGGCTGAAGTCTCCTTCGGCACCCTCGGTCCGAGCCTGACCAACTACGGCAAGGACCGCAAATTCGCGCCTGACGAGATCAAGAACGCCTACACCAAGATCTACAATTCGCAGGCCGTATTCGCATGTTCCAACATGCCGCGGTTCGGCGCGAACAAGGTGCTGACGGAAAAACAGATCATCGATCTCGTCGCATTGCTGTTCGATCCGGAATCGCCGGTCAACAAGTAAGCCTGTTGTAGGCGAAGCGGAGATAACGAGATGAAGGTGCAGTATCTTCTGGCGATGGCGGTCGTCTGCGCCTTCGCCTCGTTTCCGGCGCGCGCGCAGGATGCGACCGTGAGCTACAAGTCGCTCAGCCCTGAACTGGCGCTGGACGCGGCGAAGGCCGCGTTCGCCGATTGCCGCAAACGCGGCTATCAGGTGTCGGTTGCCGTGGTCGATCGTTTCGGCACGCCGCAGGTGATGCTGCGGGATCGCTTCGCTGGCGCTCATACGCCGCCGACCGCAACCGGCAAGGCCTGGACCGCGGTCAGCTTCCGCAGCAGCACGACCGAACTCAACACCGCAACGCAGGCCCCTGCGATGCAGGGCCTGCGCAATCTCCCCAACGTGGTGATCATCGGCGGCGGCGTGATGATCGAATCGGGCGGCTCACTGCTCGGCGGAATTGGCGTGTCCGGCGCTCCGGGCGGCGACGCGGACGAAGCCTGCGCCAAGGCCGGCATTGCCGCGATCAGCGACAAGCTCGACTTCTAAGCCGCAAGCCTCATCCGCTGGCGATTCAGGCTGGAACCTTGAGCTTCCTCAGCCGGAACGACAGCCCGATGAAAATGATGCCCATAAGCATCGAGAACCAGGCGATCATCCAGACCAGCGCCAATGCGCCGGTGCCGGGCCGGACCAGGAGCAGAACGCCGAAGGCAATCGAAACCAGGCCGCCGAGAATCAGCCACCATTCACCTTCGATTTCCTTGCGCAATTGAATCGCGCCCCAGATTTCCAGCACGCCGATCACGATCGACCAGATCGCGATGAACATCAGCAGCACCAGTGCGGTGGTGCCGGGCCAGAAAAATGCCAGCAGGCCCGCAACAATGCCGGCGATGCCGACGAGCGCGAGCCACCAGCGCGGCGCAATGGCGCCACCCTTGCCCGATATCGCGGCCCATAGCGACAACACGCCATCGGCGAGAGCGAATGCACCCCAAAAAAGCGTGAGAGTCAGCAGCGTCAGGCCCGGCCAGACAAACGCCAGCACACCAAAGAGAATGGCTGCGATGCCGCGCAACAACACCAGCCACCAGTTTTGACCGAGTGCTTCACGCAGCGCAAATCCTGAACCGGGTAACGTCGCCCGCGATTGGGCCGATGCGTCGGACATTGGGTCTCTCCGTTCGTTTGACGTTGCACACAAATCGTCCCGTTGTTTCCAACCTTCAGGAGCGACCGATGGCGCCGGCATGTTCGAACGCAGGAGCCGCCTTCAGCGCGTCCTTCGTAACATCGGTCAGGATTTGCCTGTTGCCGGCCAGTGTCAACTTTTGAAACTGCATGGAGCGCAGAGCGCCGATATGCGGGCGCGATGACGCCTTGGTTAAAGAGGTCTTCCGCAAGATGAAACAATGCGCATGGACCAGCGAGGGCAGGATTGGACTGTTAGGGCGAGCCGATTTCTTCACCGTCATTCCGGCATGCGCCACTTGGCCAGGCCCGGAATGACGGCAGCAGCAAATACGCCTGCGGGACACGGAATAGTCCCGAAACATTTCGTGATGGGGACAGCAATCCCCGCGCTCTGAACCGCTCTTATGTTCGTCACGTCCTGTTCGTGAGGGGCGCTTCTCGAGGGCGCTTTGAAGCGGAGCAGGATGCGGCGCCTG